>OOBS01000111.1_pt1 | contig 47580 bp, 40 predicted proteins | sample 1671381 | NCBI WGS metagenome assembly OOBS01 (sample SAMN06348151, study PRJEB24527) | human gut metagenome | biome: human gut; feature: ankylosing spondylitis patient; material: feces | host: Homo sapiens | place: China | collected 2015-10 | reverse complement strand
TGAAAGTCAGGGCTTTGTGATTTTTTTAAGAATCAGGGAGTTTTGACACACCCTCCTCCTACTATGTGTAAAGATATTTATGAACTGTTACTTAAACATTTGAAATCCCCGTAGCCCGACCGTCCCGTCGTCTTTCTTGTGCGACTATTGTCGTGGGCCATTTACACTATACTCGAGGCGCCTTTCGAGTAATGGCGTTGGCCAGGGCGTGCAGTCGCGTGTGAGCAATCCGCTTGTGGCTGGACGTTGGACATGTGCCTGTTGGATTACATGTGCAAAGTTAATACATCCCAAAACATCAATCATACGATTGAGTACGATACGTGCGATTGAGTACGATTGAGTACGATTTTGTTTGTAAGACAAGAGAACATGGTTTATTTAGACATAAGAACATGTTTTATTTATTAAGACAAGAGAACAGAAGAACATGTTTTTATTTAGACAGAAGAACATGTTTTTTTATTAAGACAAGAGAACATGAGAACAAGAGGGAGGGGTGAAGGCTTGCTTGAGCAAAAAGAGAACATGAGGTTTGGTTGGGCTTTGCCCAACACTCGTTGTTTGCGTATCCTCACTTAAACCATTGGATTTTTCACTCTTCACTTTTCACTCTTCACTTAAACCATTGGATTTTTCATTCTTCGTTCTTCACTCTTCACTTAAACCATTGGATTTTTCACTCTTCACTTTTCACTCTTCACTTCCACTACGGTTCTCCCAGCCACCTCACAATCATCTCCACCTCTCTTGTCGACAGCCATTTAACGTTCTTCTTGTATCCTTGTTCCACGAGCGCGTGGTGCAGCTCGGGGCAACGTTTAACCCACATCATCAGTCGGTTTACGGCCACGTGTGGGTCGGTAGAGGGGAAGTAGAGGAGGGCCAGCTCCTTCTTGGTGTATGGCTTGATATTGAAATTCATAAGCAATTAAAGTTTAGATGTTAATTAAGGGAAAAGTGAAAAGGGAAAAGTGAAAAATCCAATAGTAAGCTTTGGAGGCTATGGCGCCCTCGCCATAGCATAAGCAGCAAGTACGGCACAATTCTATGAATATGTGAGTGGGAGTTTGCTGCTTAGGTAGCCAATGGTAGGGCGAGGGCGCCCTACCCTCCAAATGCTGTCGCCATAGTATGTTAGCATTGGAGGCTATGGCGCCTCGCCATAGCATAACCAGCAAGTACACCGCACAAATCTATGAATATGTGGGTTTGAGTTTGCTGCTTAGGGTAGGGCATGGTAGGGCGTGGGTGCCATAGCCTCCCAAGCCTCTCTTAACATTTGGATTTTTCACTCTTCACTTTTCACTTTTCACTTAATACGCTATTGGATTTTTCCCTTTTCACTTTTCACTTAACACATAGTAGTCGGAGAAGTCCTTGCAGGTGGGGGGCAACTGATGGTGCTCCAACGTGGGCAGCACCTCCTTCAGCTGAAGGAAGAGTCGCTCGCCAGGCGCGTCGCGGTCGGGATACATGTGGAAGGAGGTAGCCAGACGGTCGGAGAGGTTGCACAGCAAGTCCTTGTCGGCTTTGGAGAGGAGCGTGGCTGATGGTATTGCCACAGCTTTTCGACCAGACGAGAGCATGGCCCAACAGTCGGAACAGCCTTCTGTGATGTAGAGCGGTTCTTCGGGGCGCAGCATGGCGACGATGGGCAGGTTGTAGATGGAACATCGGGCGCCGTAGGGGAAGCGGAAGCGAGGAGTGGCCTCTCCCCCGACGCCTCCCCCATAGGGAGGGGAGTGATGTGCTGTTGTGGGATGACATTCCCCTTTGGCAGGCTTCTGATAATCCAGGTTGCGGTTCTGTATGCCGATGAGCTTGCCCGTGGTGTCGAAGTAAGGCGTTTGTAGCCAATGTGTACCTTGGCGGTCGGTCCAGGAAGTGAGGCGGCACCATCTTACGACGCGCGGGTCGAGCCTACGCTCGTCGAATAGAAACCTTTGCGCTTCGTCGCTCAGCCATGGATGCTCAAAGTGGCGTGCGTAGCGCGAGGCGTCGAAGGAGTTTTGAATTTTGAGTTTTGAGTTTTGAATTTTGGGATTGTACTCTTCTACTATTATGTTGGTAGAATCGGCCAGCCATCGGCACGCGTCTGGGAAGTCCTTGCGCAGATGTCGCATCACGAGGTCGATTGTTCCGCCATGCGCTCCGCAGGCAAAGCAGCGGTAGATGTTGCGCGACGTGCTGTAGGTCATACTGGCGTGATGATCATCGTGAAACGGGCATAGGCTCTTGTGACGAGTGACGCGCAGGCCGAGGCGCTCGGCGACCACCTCTATTGGAAGGTCGCGGAGCTGTTGTATAGTGGATTTATCGAGCATAGCTACTTATTTTTTGGTGATATTGTCGGAAGATATTCCTTGTAGATACTCCTGAGTCTTGGTGTAGAGTCCGGTTTGGGCAGAGTGGACTATAAACTTGCGGAATACCCATTTGTAGAGTTGATTCTTCGTGCCCTCCTTCGTCTTGCCTATCGATATGCGCAGAGCCTCAAGCTGAGCCTCATTGAACGAGTCGGGCAGGTCGTCGAGCAGATTCTTCGGGCCGCGTCTGCCAGCCTCGCTGACGCTGCCCTCGTCCTGACCGAGCATGTCTGCAAAGACTTGCATCTTCGACCATATATCGTGGTAGACGAGCCATTCCACGAGATGCCCCATGGCAGCAGTCCACGTCTGGTTGTTCAATGCCCAGAGCAGGCATCCAGCCTTCCATGCCGAGACGAGCGCACGTTTGGAGATGTCCCAAAGGATGTCGTCGTCGGCAAGGTCGGCAAGCGAAGCCATGTCGGCAGCAAGCTGGTCGGTAAGGCGGTTGAGCGGCTGAATAACGAACCTTCCCTTGCAGATGGCAAGCCGAGCAATATATTCGTCGAGTTTTTTGTAAAAATCGTCACCATATTTGCCTTGGCGTGGAATGCGCCCGTCGCGTCCTTGGCGAGGCTTGTACGAGAATACCACACGTCCGAAGGTGCCGTTGAACAGTTCCTGCTTATAGAACTTGCGTGCGGCGAATGGAGTAGAGCTGATAGTGATGTTGGCACGCAGAACGGGATTGCCCGTAACGCCGTCGGCTGTGGCACGCAAAGCACCCGCACGCTGGCGGTCGTATATGTTGCGCATCATCTGCGAGATTTGCCGGTGCCCGCCACACACGCGGTCGGCCATCTCCACCTCGGGCATGTTGATGTACTGGGTGCGCTGCCCCAGCTTCTCGCATCCCATGGCGTTCTGTATGAAGGCTGCGTTGGTGACATCGGCGGGTGGAAACCAGAAAGCCACATCGGGTCGGACGGGTTTCTCCTTGTTGGCGCTCTTCGTCTTCACCAGCTTCTGCCACTCCACCAGCTTCGTCAGCTCCTCCTCGTCGTGAGCGCGGAAGTCGCGGCAGAGGGCTTCCACAAGTCCTGACAGTTGACCCTTTCCAGCGCCACTATCAGCCACGAGATTTGCCAACATTCCACATGTTTCCTTCCAACTTTGGTCGGGATACATGAATTCTGCTCCGCTTACGTGAGCGCCAAGGATAGGAAAAATCATCGGGACGATGGGCTGATGCATGTCTTTTGACACTTGCGAGAGCAAAAGTGTAACACATTCCGTTCCTTTTCCAAGTTTTGGCATCTTCGGAGCGGTAGTTTTACTGATATTGTATTTCATTTCTTGTTGTTGTCATTTATTTAAACTATTGATTATAAGCCTTTTAGAGGGAAGTGGGTTTTGCTTAATCTTCCAATTCCAGTTCTTCCAATTATTTTTTTTAGGGTTGCCATTCCCTTTCTTATATATATAACTACTTAATAATCAGTTAATTATATAGTCTTTAGAAAGGGATTTTGTATGAAAGTACACTTATTGGAATTTGGAAGAACTGGAATATTGGAAGATTTACGATTCACCCAATGGAGGAGTAATGTAATTCAAGTTTATTACCAGCCCACCAACTTCACCTCTCCGAGGCCCTTGTCCGCGCAGCACTTTAGTGCCATGCGAATCTCGTTTCTCACTCCGTCGGCATACATGTCGCTGTTGAGCAGATACACCGGTTGTAGTTCTTTGAAGTTGAATCTAATGTGTCCGTCTCTCGGTCGATAGGTTAGGGTGATGTATCGTCCGTCGAAGATTCTCATGTTGCGCCTTGTGTAGGCTCTGCACGGTCGTTCCACAAATTGAGCGTGGTATTCGTCGTCGAGCGTCAGAGTGCCGTAGTAGGGCTTGTTCTCGTCCACAAGGTCGTCGGTCTGCAGATACGCCTGCAAGTCTATGCACAGCAAAATGTCCCTTTTCATGCCTGGCCTCCTTTCTGTGCGAGGTTGGGCTTGTAAGTCAGCAGCTTGCGACGGCTGTTGGCGAGGGGTGAGTCACTTGAGAGCATCTCGGCGAGAATGTCTCCTACGGGGCGAGGCTCGTTGCATCTTGTAGAGCCTGCCTGAAAGTTGGGATTCAATACCTTTTTCATAGTTTATATCGGTATTAAAATGTCCTCTCTGGTACGACAGCAATCGAAGAGGAATCCATGCTGTATTTTATAGTACCATCATTCCCCGTCTTGTGATTTCGAACTCACTCATCGGGTAGTCTTTGTTTTACTAAGACAATGCAAATTTCGCTGTTTTTTCGTTGGTAGCCAAGGAATAAATTAGATTACGTATTGCCGTGAAAATACTGGTTTTCAATGCGTTGCAATTCTGCTTTTGCGATAAAAAGTAGATTGAAAAAGCCGAAATTAGATAGGAAAAAGGCAAAAAGTAGATTGAACACTCTGTCCCAATCTACTTTTTATGCAAAATCAATCTACTTTCCTTGAAAACTCCACCAAACCATACTTATGTAAACTAAAAAAGTGTATCAGCTATAGTCGGCCGATACACTTTTTGTATATTTCAGATAAAAACCCTAAAAACAAATCTACTTTTTAGGCTATGTTTCCCATTAAATCCTCGTCGTTGCTGTCGGTAAACAGTACGTTAATGTTGGAAAGGAAGCGCTTTACAGCTGGATCTTCCTTGTCGTAACTCTGTCTATGGTTGTTCACGGCAGCATATTTCACTACCTTATGCTCGCCTTTGTAATGGCTGACGAAATACTCAAGAGCTTTTTTCACATTGTTGGGCAACGCCCATTGACAGAATATATACTCGTACATTCCCATGTCCTTATGTTTGAAGTCGGGTGGCAAGAGTTCGTCAAAATGACTTATCACATACTTTATCTTCTTTACGGTTTTGGGATTGTTGCCCCACAGAGACTTCTCTTCCAGAGTGATGTCAGCGGTATCCGTGAAGCATTCTATGATGCAGAAGTGCTCCATTTCGGCATGATTGTGCTTATGAAATTCACCTTGTGCGAATCCTTCTTCTGAGGCATAGTTTAGGTAACTCTGATATGCAGGTGTTATCTCTCTAAGGCTGTTAACCGTGTCTTCAGTTATAAGCATTATTTCATTCTTAAGACGCTTGTATGCCTTGTTTCTATATGAGTCCAGAGAGCATTTGCTTCTTATTGGGTCATTACGAATCTCCATCTCTTCCTTCAGAATCTCTGTGCACAGGTTCATACATTCTTCTTCTGCCCTGAAGAACTTTATAAGCTCGGAAAACAAGCCTTGCACAACAGACGGATAGGTGGACAAGTCGAACAGATTCAACTCGTAGACATTCTTGCCCAATAACGACCCTTCGATTGCCGACTTCTGTTGTATGCCAAAAGTTGCACATTCGGCAGGCGTGGGATGCTTCCTTGGGCAGAATTTCCTGAATATGGTTTTCAAGGGCGACATATGGCTGCGCATATGTCGGAGAATCTCACTTACGGAATTGTAATAAAAATTGTGGTCGGTGGCAAAATCACTATTAAAAACCTCTTCGTATTTATGAAGTCGCACGAGTTCCTTATCCATTTTCTCACGAGCCTGAGAAATGTATTCTGCCAGACGTTCAATCTCGACAAGGTCCATGTGCTTCATTTTAAGGGCACTCAACAGGCGGTCGGCTCCTTCAAGTTCAAAATTTGAGACGATGTCTTTCACCTGAAGCAGTCGGTCGAGCGTTGGTTCAATATCGGTTTTGTAGTAAGCCTTAAGGCACTTTTGTTGAAGGGTTTCTGTCATTTGATGTTTTTAGTTATTGGAGATAAGACAATTTGAAAAACACCTATAGGGTGTTAGAAAATACAAATTTACTACTTTTATTTTGTTCGGTTGTCATGACGAGCAAATAAAATACAGAAAATTTTTGCGTCCTAAAGATTGTTAATTAAAATGTGAATGTAATAAGGAGGAAGAAGGGGATAGATATGAAGCATCGGCAGACAGAAATTAAGAAATGTGTGGTGTTGGCTCTGTGCGAATAGACGTAAAATGTTGATGAACGACATTATTCTGCAAGGTAAAGACTGCGGATTATGCTTTGGATTTGGAGCGTGCGAATGGGGCTTGTAGGAGGTACGGTTCGGAGACCGTACCACGCAATAGCTATATTTAATGGTTTGCTTATTAATGTAGGCTTTGTGAGATTACATTATTAATGTAGGCTTTGTGCAATTTCGTTTATTTCTTCTGCCGTAAGCCCCGTATATCTTTGTATTTTTTCAGTAGAGTCGCCATCGCTTAGCATGAGCTTTGCAAACTCAATGTTCTTCTGTCGCTCAGCCTCAGCCTTTCCTTTTTCCATACCTTTTTCCATTCCCTGCGCCATACCTTTTTCCATTCCCTGCGCCATTCCTTTTTCCATTCCCTGCGCCATTCCCTGCGCCATTCCCTGCGCCATTCCCTGCGCCATTCCTTCCTCTAATCCTTGCTTTCGTCCGTCTTCCAAGCCTGTCTTTATGGCGTATTTGTATGTGGCGTAGGCGTCGCGCATAATTCTGATGCTATCCTCGTATTTGTCCATGTCTTTTTTGCTGAGAGTTCTAAGGTCAGAAATCTCAGCCAATTTCTTAAATACTGCGTTTTTAGCCAGGAATGGCATTCTTTCAAATGTATTCATATTCTTTAAAACAAATATCCAACGTTCAAAATCGTTTTCACACTCTGTCTCTGTCTTCTCAAAGAACGGCAGCATTAGATACACCATGCGTATCTTGTCAGACACCATCTTTCCATTGTCTTTATCTGCGAGTATCATGTCCGTTCGTAATTTGCCCAATGGCAGCAACGGGTCGACGAAGTTCATGAAGCATATTGTGTAAACAGGGCGTATATCATAGTCCCATTCGCCTTTTATGCCTTGGTTTACTATCACGCGTGAGGTATAATACAAAGCCCGGTCAATGAAGTGTTCTTGTCCTCGGTTTTGCATTTCAACGATAATCTCTTTGCCCTCGTCCGTTGTGCAATAGATATCGAATATCACCTCTCTTGAATCTTTCGACAGTCCGATTTGTTCTTTGTTGCCGAACGCCAGCGACTTAATTACGAATTCGCCTGCAAACAGGTCGTTCAAGAAACAAATCAGCAAGTCTTTAGAAATTTCGCGACCAAAGATATGTTTAAATCCCCAATCAGAGAAAGGATTGATGAATTGTGCCATATTTCTATTGTTTTGATTTACTGCAAAAATACGATTTTGTTGTGAGAAATACAAGAATAGAGCGCTATTTATTTATTATTTATGTGTTTTTGTAAAATGATTACAAAAAGGCTGACACCTTTGATTAAGTGTCAGCCCTAATTTTATGTTGTTTGCAAAGTTTTACTGTCCTGCAATTTTTCTTTTTATTTTCTGAACTTTATTGTCTTTGTGCCCGACTTCAGTACGAACACTCCTTGAGGCAACGTCGAGAGCAGGCGTGGCCATAGGTCGTAAGTCACGGTTGTTGTGGTGACGAGTACTGTTTTATTGGCTTAATAATATACTATTGTGCGGGTCTCTGTCCACGGGTCGCGTCCGGTGGCGCCGTGGCACGTGCGCTTGGTCCAGTTGCCTTGCTCGTCTATCTTGGTGTAGTCGTAGGTTACGTTTTCCTCGTAGGTTATCGGTTCATCGGCTCCCATTTCGCTTATCTCGCCCTTGCAGTAGCGCGAGCTTACGAAGCCTTTGTCGTTGTACTTGTATGTGTAGTTGTCGGTTCCAGAGTCAGCATCGCTCATCGACGACTTCTTCACACGGCCGTCGGCATCGTAGCTGAACAAATAGCTTGTGAGTTCGTTCTCGCCGAGCGCGTATCTCTCTATCAGTCCTTGCTTGTTGCGCGAGATGTTCTCCTTGCGACCATTGATGGTCGTCAGGTTGCCCTGCTCGTCGAAGGCGTAGGTTATGGTCTCATCGTTGGCTTCGGCGTTCTTCCACTTGCAGGTCTTCACGTTGCCCACAAGCTGGAATGTCGGGCGGTCGCCGGGCTTGTTGGCTTCGGTTTTGGGCTGCTGTTCTAGCTGTGCCGTAGCTGTGGGGTTGGTGGCAGTTGTGTCAGCCTGCTCAACGTTGGGTGTAGGTTGTTCCTTTGTGCCATTCTTGCACGATAGTGTTGTAAATGTTATGGCAGCGAAAGTAGCTGCCATAATCGAATAGAAAGGTTTTCTCATAGTTTTATGGGTTTAGTTATTTTACTGCAATGTTGTAGAATGCAACCTCGTGGTCGCCAAATGGATAGTTGTTGGCGATACAGCTCAGTTCGAAACAGAATGTCTTGGCATTGGGCTTTACATTCTCAATGCGGACGGTGTACTGCTGTGTTGCCGACTGGCGTAGCTTGGTGGCAATGCCTGTCTGGAAGTTGGAGCCATTGAGAGATATTCCCATATAGTTGTATTCCTAGTTGGTGTTGTCTTTTGCGTCGTCGGTGGTTAGTTGGAAGTCGTACAGGTCTTTGCCGGTGTTATTACCTTGCAAAAATAACAATAATTTAAGAACTGAAGAAACAATATCGAAAAATTTTTATATGAAGATAATGCAACCCCTATATTTTAGGAGGCTAAAATGCTAACCGTACCACGCAAATGGCTATAGTATTGATAATGTATAGCTTACGTGGTACGGTTCGTAGACCGTACCTTCTACAGTTTCGTGGATAATTCGTGTTGTTATAGCGTGAAGTCGAATGCCAGTCCGCCACCCTCGTTGTTCTTCACGCTTATGCTGCCTCCATGCAGAATGACGGCATTCTTGACGATAGCGAGTCCCAGTCCTGTGCCACCCATTTTTCTTGATCGTCCCTTGTCTACGCGGTAGAAGCGTTCGAAGAGGCGTGGCAGATGTTCGGCGGGCACGCCCACGCCGTTGTCGCAGAACGAAAAGTGCCACTTGGGCAAGTAGTTCGCGTCGTCGTCGGTTTCGTGGCGGTTGATTGGGGTGGCAGCGAGTGTGATGGTGGTTCCCTCGCCAGCGTATGCGATGGCGTTGTCGGTTAGGTTGCGAAATACGCTGTACAGCAGACTGGGGTTGCCCTTCACTACGATTCCTTGTGGCAGATTGTTGGCAACAGCCATGTGCTTCTGTTGCAGCTGTAGGGCCGTTTCCTTCTGTATGTTGGCTACGATGTCCGAGATGTTCACCTGCTCGTTGCCCATCATCTCGGGCGCGTCGTCCATGCGGTTTAGGGTTGAGATGTCTTGCAGCAACGACGTTAGGCGCTGGCTTTGGGCGTAGCATCGCTTAAGGAACATGTCGCGTGCCGTGTCGCTGGTGTTGGGATTGTCAAGAATGGTTTCCAGATAGCCCTGAATGCTTGCCACAGGCGTCTTGAGCTCGTGTGCAATGTTCTGCGTCAGTTGGCGTTTAAGCACGTCTTGCTCGCGTCGTGTGGTCTGCAATCGCTTGTAAATCTTTATTATGCGTTCGGCAATTTCGCCCAGTTCGTCGGCAGGAAAGCCCACAAGGTCCTCTGTGTCGAGCGATTCGCCGTGGTCGGCACGTGTGGCAAATGTGCGCAGCCTCTGAATGTTGTCGTCCAGTCGGCGTGTGAAGCGGTACAGTATGACGGTAAGCAGCAATATGGCGCCGAATGCAAACCAGATGTAGTGTTGGTCGGCCTGTAGCGACTTGGCAAGGTCGCTGGTGTAGGGCAGGGCCGTGCGAATGATGAGCGAGTCGTTGGCAAAGTATGTGGCCGAGTAGAAGAAGTCGCCGTTGACGGTCTTGCTGTTGCGCTCCACGGTAGAGCCCACGCCCTTGCTCAAGGCGGCTGCCACCTCGGGTCGCGAGGCATGGTTGGCAACATGTCCGTATTGCTTAAGGCTGCTGTCGTACATCACATGTCCGCTGGGCGATATAAGCGTAACGCGCAGATGGGGCATGTTGTGCGACTTGACGTAAGCGTCGAGCGCCTGTTCCGAGTAGTCGGGAAAGAGGTGCAGATATTCCTCCATGCGCGTGTTGTAGTCTTGCAGCTTAAGGTTTAGGGTGTCCACCTTATACTGCTTCTCCCTGGTTTGCTGAAACACGATGAATGCCACGGCAAAGACCAGGAACACGGACAGCACGCTGAGATAGAGCTTGGTTCCAACGGATATTCGCATAGTTTTTCGGTTTGTTTTTTATTGTTTTAGCGACCTTTTCTATTGTTTTTAGCGCCTTTTTTTATTGTTTTAAGCATCAAAATAGTAGCCAAATCCCAGGCGCGTTACGATGCACTTGGCAAATGGGCCAATCTTCTTTCTAAGGCGCGTGATGTTTACGTCCACGGTTCGGTCGAGCACCAGCACGTCCTTTGGCCATATGCGCTCAATAAGCTCCTGTCTTGAGAATACGCGTCCACGCTCGCTAAGTAGTAGGTTAAGCAGCTCAAACTCGGTCTTGGTGAATGGCACGTCCTCGCCCTCGATGCTTACCGTCTTCTTGTCGAGGTTCATAATGATGCCCTGGTACGACAGCACCTGTGGCTCGCCCTCGTCGGCGCTGGTGGCTGTGCGTCGCAGTACGGCGCGCACTCTAACCATAACCTCGCGCAAGGAGAAAGGCTTTGATATGTAGTCGTCGGCACCCAGGTTGAATCCGGTAACGGTGTCGTTCTCGGTGTCGCGTGCTGTTAGGAATATGATGGGCACGTTGGCAGTTGTGGGTTTTTCCTTCAGCTTGCGCGCCATGGCAAATCCTGACATTCCGCCCATCATCACGTCGAGCAGCAAGAGCGAGAACGAGGCTATGTCCATCTGCAACGCCTCCTCGGCAGACGAGGCTGTAGCCACCTCGTAGCCCTCGGTTTCAAGATTGAACTTAAGGATTTCGAGCAAGTCCTGTTCGTCGTCCACAACAAGTATTCTCTGGTTCTGTTTCATCTTATATTTAATAATGTATATAGTTTTCAGCCGTGTAATTGTAAAGAAATTGTATCTTTTCTTTGATTACGTTGCAAAGATACACATTCTGCTCATCATACATATTGCACAGGCGTTACAATTTTGTTACATCAAAATATCTATCTTTATTTTTTGTGCTTTCAACCATTTGCATTAACTTTGCATATTGCATCTGCCTTGCCGCCATAAAATGAATGGTATGGGCAGGCAAATCTCAAATATAGTTTCATGAACAACGACAAATTAGGACTCTTAGACAACATACAGTATCCAAGCGACTTGCGTCGTCTGGACGTGGCTCAGTTGCCCAGGTTGTGCGCCGAGCTGCGCCGCGACATTGTTGAGGAATTGGCCGAAAATCCAGGTCATCTCGCATCGTCGCTGGGCGTGGTGGAACTGACGGTTGCCCTGCACTACGTGTTCAACACCCCCAACGACCGCATAGTGTGGGATGTGGGCCATCAGGCCTACGGCCACAAGATACTGACGGGCCGCAAGGATAACTTTCACACCAATCGCAAGCTGCATGGCGTAAGGCCGTTCCCCTCGCCTGAGGAGAGCCCCTACGACACCTTTACGTGCGGACACGCGTCCAACTCCATCTCGGCGGCTTTGGGCATGGCTGTGGCGGCTCGCAAGACGGGACACGCCAACCGACATGTGGTGGCTGTGATAGGCGATGGAGCCATGTCGGGCGGACTGGCCTTCGAGGGACTGAACAACGTGTCGTCGTCGCCCAACGACCTGCTTATCGTGCTGAACGACAACGATATGAGCATAGACCGTGCCGTGGGAGGTATGGAGAAGTATCTGCTGAACCTTGACACCAACGCCACGTACAATCGGCTGCGCGACCGTGCCTCGCAATGGCTGCGCTCTAAGGGCTACCTGAACGACGACCGACGCAAGGGAATAATACGGCTGAACAACGCCCTGAAGTCGGCGCTGGCTCATCAGCAGAACATTTTTGAGGGCATGAACATTCGCTACTTCGGACCGTTCAACGGCAACGATGTGGGCGAGGTGGTGCGCATACTTGAACAGCTTAAGGACATGCGCGGACCAAAGCTGCTGCATCTGCACACCGTTAAGGGCAAGGGCTACAAGCCTGCCGAGGAGCATGCCACCATATGGCACGCGCCTGGCAAATTTGACCCCGACACGGGCGAGCGTATCAACGAGGGCGAGCCTTATCCGCTGAAATACCAGGAGGTGTTCGGCAAGACGCTGCTGGAACTGGCAAAGAGCAACCCCAACATCGTGGGCGTTACGCCAGCCATGCCCACAGGATGCTCTATGGACATAATGATGAAGGAAATGCCCGACAGGGTGTTCGATGTGGGTATTGCCGAGGGACATGCAGCCACATTCTCGTGTGGTATGGCCAAGGACGGACTGATGCCATTCTGCAACATCTACAGCGCCTTTGCTCAGCGCGCCTACGACAATATAATACACGACGCGGCAATACTGAACCTGCCCGTTGTGTTCTGCCTCGACCGTGCCGGACTGGTGGGCGAGGACGGACCTACGCATCATGGCGTGTTCGACATAGCGGCCTTAAGACCTGTGCCCAACCTTACCCTGTGCTCGCCTATGGACGAGCGCGAATTGCGCCGAATGATGTACACAGCCCAACTGCCCGGCAAGGGAACCGTCGTTATACGCTATCCGCGTGGAAAAGGCGTGTGCGGCGAAGACTGGCAATGCCCGCTTGAGGAAATACCTGTGGGCAAGGCACGCTGCATAAGTCAGGGCAAGGACGTGGCTGTGCTGAGCTACGGACCTATTGGCAACGACGTGCAGAAGGCTGTAAACGAGCTTAAGGAAGAGGGATGCCCGCTGAGCGTGGCCCACTATGACATGCGGTTCTGCAAGCCTCTGGACACGGAGCTACTGGAGGATGTTTCTGTCCGTTTCAAACGTGTGGTTACGGTGGAGGACGCACAGCGTGCAGGAGGCTTCGGATCGGCCGTACTGGAGTGGATGAGCGACAACAACAAGGATGTGAAGGTGCAGCGAATAGGTCTGCCCGACCACTTTGTGGAGCATGGAACCGTAAACGAGCTGAAGGTTATTGCAGGCATCGACAATGACTCGATAAAGAAGGTAATTAGAGAGGGATAACGTAAGCTGTTAAGGAGCAATCTGCTACCATCGAGAACGAAAAGCTCCTTAACTTCTGAACTTTCTAAAAATCAATATAGATCAACAATGAAGATAATAATAGCTGGCGCCTATGCCATCGGAACCCACCTTGCACGACTGCTGTCGCGCGAGCATGACGACATCGTTGTGATTGAGCCCAACGAGGAACGTTTGGCAGGTATTGGCCAGGATGTGGACATCCTGACAATGGAGGCATCGCCTACAAGCATAAAGGCACTAAAACAGGCTGGTGCCGAGGATGCCGACCTGTTTATCGGCGTAACGCCAAACGAGTGCCAGAACATGACGGCGTGCACACTTGCAAAGGCTCTTGGAACCAAGAAGACCGTGGCTAAGGTGGACAATTCGGAATACATAGCCCCCGAGCTACAGGAGTTTTTCTCAGAGTTGGGCGTAAGCTCTATCATCTATCCGGAGATGTTGGCCGCCATCGACATCAACAACGGACTTAAGATGTCGTGGGTTAGGCAGCGTTGGGACGTACACGACGGAGCCCTTGTTATGCTGGGCGTAAAGTTGCGCGAGACGTGCACAATACTCGACCGCCCGTTACGCGAGCTCTGCGGTCCTGATGATCCTTACCACATTGTGGCCATAAAGCGCCAAGGCGACACCATTATCCCAGGCGGTAACGACTGTCTGCAGATGTACGACATGGCCTACTTTATGACTACCAAGCAATATATTCCATACATCCGAAAGATTGTGGGCAAGGAGCATTATGTGGACGTGAAGAACGTGATGATAATGGGAGGCGGAGCCACAGCCGTGCGCACCGTAAAGACTATGCCAAGCTACATGGACGTGAAGATTATAGAGACCGACGACCAGCGTTGCGAGCGACTTAACTCTATACTTGAGAACGACAAGGCGCTTATAATCAACGGCGACGGACGCGACCTGTCCTTGCTCGTAGAGGAGGGTATAAAGAACACACAGGCCTTTGTGGCGCTAACAGGAAATGCCGAGACCAATATCCTTGCATGCCTCACAGCCAAGCGCATGGGCGTGCGCAAGACGGTGGCCATGGTGGAGAACATCGACTACGTGAGCATGGCCGAGAGTCTGGACATAGGCACTATAATCAACAAGAAGTCGATTGCGGCAAGCCACATCTATCAAATGATGCTTGATGCCAATGTGCACAACGTGCGATTCCTTATGACAGCCAATGCCGATGTGGCGGAGTTTATTCCGTCGGAAGGCTCGAAGGTGACGCGCAAACCGGTTAAGGACCTTGGACTGCCTAAGGGAATGACCATCGGCGGACTGGTGCGCGACGGTCAGGGACTGCTTGTGTCGGGCAACACGATGATACGTCCGGGTGATTCGGTTATGGTGTTCTGCCACAACCTAAACATGAAGAAGATAGAAAAGTTCTTCCTATGATAAATCTCAAACTGATATACAAGATTATTGGCTCGCTGCTCTTCATAGAGGCGATGATGCTGTTGGTGTGCCTTGGCGTGTCGGTTTACTACCACGAGGACGACCTCCTGGCGTTTGTCTGCTCCATAGCCATATCTGCGGGAACAGCATTGGTGTTGCGACTGTTTGCACGCAACTGCGACAACAACCTCTCGCGACGCGACGCCTATCTTGTGGTTACGCTTACGTGGGTGGTTTTCTCGCTCTTCGGCACGTTGCCCTTCCTTATAGGCGGTTATCTGCACTCGTTTACCGATGCCTTCTTCGAGACAATGTCGGGATTCACCACTACCGGAGCCTCCATTATCGACGATGTGAACGCTCTGCCACACGGCATTCTGTTTTGGCGCTCGTTTACCCAGTGGATAGGCGGTCTTGGTATTGTGTTCTTCACGATAGCCCTTCTGCCGTCGTTGGTGGGAGGTAGCGTAAAGGTGTTTGCAGCCGAGGCTACGGGCCCTATAAAGACCAAGCTTCACCCCCGACTCAGCACCAATGCCAAGTGGATATGGGTGGTATACTTATGTATCACGTTGCTGTGTATTGTTTCGCTGAAGTTAGCCGGAATGGATTTCTTTAGCAGCGTGAACTACAGCTTCACTACAGCCGCTACGGGTGGATTTGCCACACATAGCGACTACAGCTATCTTACCCCCGTGGTGCAGTATATCGTAACCTTCTTCTGCTTTGTATCGGGTGTCAACTTCACCATGCTTTACATCACGGCGTCGAAGCGCAAGATAAGCACCCTGTTCAATAGTGCCGAATGCAAGTTCTACTTCTTTGTAGTAGTGGCCTTCACACTATTCATAGCCTTCGAGTTGATGTGGAAGAACGGCTACGCGCTTGAGCCTGCGTTGCGCAGCAGCGTGTTTCAGGTGGTGTCGTTCATTACCACAACAGGTCTGCTTTCCGACGACCCTGCAGTATGGCCGCACGTTACGTGGGTAGTGCTTGCCGTATGTATGTTCTTTGGAGCGTGCTCTGGCTCAACCAGTGGTGGCTTTAAGTGCATTCGTTGCGTTATGCTATTGAAGATAATAAAAAACGAGTTTCGACAGATGTTGCACCCCAATGCTGTGTTGCCCATGCGTGTGGACGGTACAAATGTACCATCGTCTAAACGTGTAACGCTGCTCGCCTTCTTGTCCATATACCTTATATTATGTTTGTTTTGCTCGTTCTCGATGATAGCAATGGGCATCGACAATACTAATGCCATTACCATAACACTTAGTTCGCTTGGCAATGTGGGCCCTACACTCGGTACCGAGATTGGTCCTACTATGTCGTGGAGCGAGCTACCAGTAGCAGCCAAGTGGATTTGTTCGGTGCTGATGCTCATAGGCCGTCTTGAGATATTCAGCGTCTTAGTGATATTCACACCGCAGTTCTGGAAGGAGAATTAAACTTTCAGAACGTGTTAGAACGGAAACTACTAATGTAGAAACGTATTAGTAATATATACTAATATATATAAATATATGGAACTAATTAAATTTTATGCCCTTCTAAAGTCAACCCTTTGGGGTGGCGAGAAGATTGTCCCATTCAAGCACCTTAGCACCGAGCAGCATAATGTAGGCGAGAACTGGGAAATTTCAGGTGTTCCCGACAATGAGACAGTCGTAGCCAATGGAGTTTATGTAGGGAAAAAACTAAATGATATTGTAGCTATTTTGAAGGAGAAACTTGTAGGAAAGGACAACTACGAGCGCTTTGGCAACGAGTTTCCGTTGCTCGTCAAGTTTATTGACGCTCGTCAGGACCTGTCCATACAGGTACATCCAACCGACGAGATAGCCAAGCGTCATGGCAAAGAACGTGGCAAGACAGAGATGTGGTATCTGCTCGACAGCGACAAGGATGCCTCTCTGCTGTGCGGACTGAAGAAACAGATTACGCCGTCGCAGTATGCCGAAATGGTGGCAAACGACACTATTGTGGATGCCATTGCCCGCTATAATGTTAAGGAGGGCGATTGCTTCTTTATACCTGCAGGACGCATACATGCCATTGGTCCAGGCTCTTTCCTTGTAGAGATACAGCAGACGTCGGACGTTACTTATCGCATTTACGACTATAAGCGTATTGATAAGCACGGCAACTATCGTGAACTGCACACCAAGCAGGCTGCCGAGTGCATCGACTATAATGTTTCTTCGAGCTATCGCATAGAGTATACACCTGCCAAAAATCAGGGGGTAAGTTTGGTGCAATGCCCATACTTCTGCACCGCCGTGTACGACCTTAACGAGCCAATGACGCTCGACTACTCCGAGCTTGACAGCTTTGTTGTCCTCATCGGACTGAAGGGCGAGGCAAAGATTACTGATAACGAGGGCAACATTATCAGCTTCCAGGCTGGCGAGAGCATCCTTGTGCCGGCTACAACAAAGACGCTTAAGGTTGAGGGAACAATAAAGTTCTTAGTAACATACGTTTAGATTCAAATAAAAAAAACATTTGGATGTTCAATTATTGGCGAACACCCAAATGTTTTTTTATGTTGCATATTGCCCCAATCCCTATTGGGAGGAGGGGCTTTCTTTCTTTTTTAATCGTCCTGACCAAACAACGGGTCTTCCGGCATAACCATCAAAGGTTTCTGGTCGAATTCCTTGAGCAACGTTTCCGGCACATACTTCTTGTCTACGACAAGGCGGAACATGTATTCGTTAAACCAGCGGTTGGTCATTATAAGACAGCCGTTGACGCCATTGTTGGCACCCCAGCTGTTTTCAACCTTCCACTTAATGGGGTTGCCGTCCTTGTCGAGGTCTACAGCCGTTAGGGTCATGGCGTGTGTAGAGCCGCTGTCAAAGGTGGCGATGCGCTCAGCCTTGTTCATCTTGTTGAACGAGGTAGAGAAAAGCGAGCCATAGTCGAAATTCTCTGTGTCGAGATAACCAGAGGCACGGTCGAGCTGCTTGCCAACATCGTACGACGAATACATCTTCTTGCCGTCCTTAAGTGAGGCAATAGCAAGCTTGGCAATATCCTCAACCGGCAGGTTAAGATACTTCCAGTTCTGTCCGTCGTAAACGTGGCGGTCGTACTCCACCTCATAAGTCTTGTGGTAAGGGCGGCGTGGGTCGTTCATCACCATGATGAATGTTCCCTTCAACGGATGGCCCACTACCTCGTCGTAGAACGACTTAGGAGTGAAGCGGCGTGGTTCGCCCACAGCCTTGCCGTCCTTGTTGCGGAACTGGTAGGTGAACTCCTTTACAGGCTCGCCCATCGTGATAGACAGCATGTGGTAAACGGTGCCCAGCATCTCGGTCTTGCGCTGGTTGATTGCGGCCACCTTCTTGCCGTCGGCCACCATCTTGCGTAGCTCCAAGCCAAACTCGCGCAGCTTTGTAGAGATGAGCGACGAAATCTTTGAGGTGTTCTCGGCCGAGAAAGTCTCTGGCTGAACCGACATAGGCACCAAGCCATACTTAGGAGCAAGGTCGGCAGCGCCGCAGAATGTGCCGCCGTCGTTAAGCGGATTCTTGAAGAAGAACTGTACACGCTGATCGTCGATAGGCTTCTTAGCATTGTCTATCACGCCCTGAAGCATAAGGTTGGCTTTTTCGAGTTGGTCGAAGAAGAAGAGGTAAACGTGCGAGAAGTCTACCACTACCGAGTCGCCATGGTTGCGTGCAAAATCTGAGCGCAACACGTTGAAGCTTGAGAACATCCAGCAGCGTCCCGAACTCTTCTGGTTATGTATCGACTGCTTGGCAGTCTCCACGCTGAAGTGGTCGTTGGTGTAGCGGTTGTTGCCAAAGTTCTTTGCCAAGTCGTCAATCTTGTTGGATGCAAGAGCATTGAAGAGAGCCTTGTCGGCAGTAGTTGTTGCCTTCTGTGTCTTCTCAATATTCTGCAACATCTCGGCAGAGATGCCTCCCTGCTTGTTTTGTGCGCCGGCTGTTGTGGCAAGCGCCAGGCATAAGCCTAAAGCCAATGTCTTTGTATTCATCTTTTAAAATTAGTTTGTTTTACTTGTTTTCAACCTACAAAAATAGGTATTAATCCCGATAAAGCCAAATCTTTTGCTTGATTTTTAGAAAGATAGAACTATAATGTACTTTATTGTACTAAGAATTGAAATAAATTGTTTAATTTTGCAAATTATTATTAGTATTCACTAACATTTATTTCTTAAATACACAACAATGAAGACCAACAAACTCACCATTTTGGTAGTTTTGCTTGTTGCCGTTCTTTTCTCGGCAAAGGCTAAGGCACAAACCAATGCACAAGTTTTGTACGATTTCGGCTCAGACCGCAAGTTTGTCACCCTCACACTTGAGATGTTCAAGCAAGACAAGTGGGGTAGCACCTATTTCTTTGTAGACCACGACTTCAACTACGACAAGGTAACAGGAGCCGAGCACAACATTGCCCAGGGCGGTACTTATACCGAGATTTCTCGCGCCCTCAACTTCTGGAAGAACTCAAACATGAAGAACTGGAGCCTTCATGCCGAGTATAATGGCGGTATTTACGCATCTTATCCTATCAACAACGCATGGCTCTTTGGTGTGGAATACTTCATGCACGACAAGTCGTTCAAGAATGTTCTGACACTTGAGGCTCTGTACAAAACAATCCGTAAGACCGACCAGAATGTGCCAATGCAGTTTACTGCTGTGTGGACCTGCAACGACATCTTCGGTGTAAAGGGCCTGAAGTTTAACGGCTTTGCCGATTTCTGGTGGGAGACTCATGCCGTAGACTATCGTGAGGACGGATCATTCGACACCAAGCACACAGTATTCATCACCGAGCCACAGCTATGGTACAACGTAGGTCAGCACTTTGGTTGCGAGAATCTAAGTCTTGGAGGCGAGGTAGAACTGTCTAATAACTTTGGCTCGACAGGCGGATTCAAGTGCCGTCCGTGTCTTGGCGTTAAGTGGGACTTCTAAAAGGTAAAAAAGTAAAAAGTTTGATTCTATAGTCTTTAGAGGCTTAGTTATATAGACTTATAAAGTATTAAAACTCAAAAAGACTTAGAAGACTTAAAACTCAATAACAATGCTTTCAAAACTTTTCGGCTTCGATCCGTCGAAGCACAGTATCAAGACCGAGGTAATGGCGGGCATCACTACATTCCTCACCATGGCATACATCCTTGCGGTCAACCCAAGCATCTTTGCCAATCTTGCATCTAAGGGAATGGACACCAACGCCGTGTTTACATCTACGGCTCTTGCAGCCATCGTTGGCACATTGGTTATGGCTATATATGCCAAGAAACCCTTCGGGCTGGCTCCTGGTATGGGTCTTAACGCCTTCTTTGTGTTCACCGTGTGCCTCACTATGGGCTATTCATGGCAGTTTGCGCTTACAGCCATCCTCATCGAGGGATTCCTCTTTGTGCTTATGACGCTCACACGCATACGCACACTCATCGTCGACGCCATACCGGCTGCGCTCAAGAGAGCCATCGGAGCCGGCATCGGACTCTTCATTGCCTTTATCGGACTGAAGAATGCGGGCATCATTGTAGAAAACTCGGCTACGTTTGTAAGCATCGGTCACCTTACATCTGGTACCGCCTTGCTTGGTGTTATAGGCATCATCTTCACCTCTGTGCTTGTCATCAAGAATGTGCCTGGCTCGCTGCTTATCGGCATCCTCGGCACAGCTCTTATCGGCATACCTATGGGTATCACCCATTTTACGGGCATACTTGACACTCCGCCGTCAATAGAGCCTATCTTCTGCCAGTTCGAGTTTCACAACATCTTTACCATCGACATGGTTATCGTGGTGTTCACCTTCCTTTTTATCGACATGTTCGACACCATGGGCACCCTCGTTGGTGTGTGTACCAAGGCTGGTATGATGCGCAAGGACGGCCGTATTCCAGGTCTTAACAAGGCTTTCATGGCAGACGCTATCGCTACTATGACTGGCGCATGCTTGGGTGCAAGTACCACAACAACCTACGTCGAGAGTGCTTCTGGTGTAGCCCAGGGCGGTCGCACAGGTCTTACAGCCTTCTCTACAGCTGTTTGCTTTGCCGTGGCTTTGTTCTTCGCTCCGCTGTTCCTCTCTATTCCGGCCGCTGCCACAACTCCTGTATTGGTAATTGTGGGCTTGTTTATGCTGTCGCCAGTAAAGGACATCGACCTTGACAACTATGCCGAAGCCATCCCTGCTTTCATCACCATCGTCATGATGCCGCTTACATACAGCATCTCCGACGGTATCCTCTGCGGCGTTATTTCGTATGTTGCCATCAACATGCTGTGCGCCAACTGGAAGAAGCTCAACCCTACGCTTTACGTCCTCGCCGTGCTGTTTGTAATAAAATACATTTTTATTTAAGGATTGCACAGATATTTGGAGGAATCAAACAATAATGGGCATTAACGACGCTTACAAAGCTTGTCGTTAATGCCCATGTGTTTTTCTATGGAAAAGTCACTTTGTCCTTTGTATGTAGTTTCCACGGAACGCACAGACGACACAGAAGCCTACGGGCTTAAGCTTTTGAAATTCACAGACCGTATAGACGCTGCGCGTCATACGACAGAAGGCAGAAATGATTGCTTGTTTGGCGTCGCAAGCAATAATTTCTGTGGATTCTTGCCTCGCGAACTACAAGCAAAGAAGCTACAAACAAAGGAACTACAAGTACAAGAGAGTTAGATTATACGTATTGCGTTATCATCGAAAAAGTGTATAGTTTCCTCGGTTGTATCATCGAAAAAGTGTAGAATTTCAACGATTGTATCATCGAAAAAGTGTGGTTTTTGCTTGTCTGTATCATCGAAAAAGTGTATCTTTGCAAAGAAACCCATTAGAAATCAGATAATTATGAAGAGGAAGATATATAACCAACTTTTGGCATGGAAGGAAAGCAAGGATAGAAAGCCTTTGATGTTGCTTGGCGCACGACAAGTGGGCAAGACTTGGATTATGCAACACTTTGGAGAAAACGAATATAAAAAGGTTGCTTATATAAACTGTGACGATGAGCCAAGAATGAAGCAACTCTTTGAGCTTGACTATAATATAGAGCGCATCCTTATCACCATTCAAGCCATAACGGGTGTAAGGGTTACACCTGGCGATACGTTGATAATACTTGATGAGATTCAGGAGATACCAAGAGGTCTGCATAGTTTGAAGTACTTCTGCGAAAAGGCTCCCGAGTATCACATTATGGTTGCTGGCTCGCTTTTAGGTGTGACGTTGGGCAAGGGCGAGTCGTTTCCGGTTGGAAAGGTTGATATGCTGACAATGTATCCTATGGATTACGAGGAGTTTCTTGACGCCATCGGCAACGAGGGCTGGCTTGACTTGCTCCATTCCAACGACTGGGCGCTTATTGAGATAATGAAACCTAAGATGGTTGAGGCTTTGCGCCAATACTACTATGTGGGTGGTATGCCTGGTGTGGTGAGCAAATACATCGAAAATGCAGACTTGAAGCAGGTGCGAAACATACAGCGTGATATCCTTGAGGCTTATCGTCGCGACATCTCCAAACACACTACAGCGGCTGAGTCGACACGAATAAGACAGGTGCTCGATTCGCTTCCTACACAATTAGCAAAGGAGAACAAGAAGTTTGTATATGGAGCCGTGCGTCAAGGTAGCCGTGCCAAGGACTTTGAGTTGGCTATCCAGTGGCTTATGGATGCTGGCATTGTACACAAGGTTAGCAGGATAAGGGAGCTCAAAATGCCTTTGAAGTTTTATGAGGATATTGACGCTTTCAAGCTGTTTCTGCTTGATTGCGGCTTGTTGGCTTGTATGACAGATGCCCCTGCCGACCAGATGCTCATTGGCGACAACGCCTTCACCGAGTTTAAGGGTGCCTTTACCGAGCAATATGTTATGCAGCAACTGTTGGTGTTGGGAATCAAGCCGTATTATTGGAGCAATGCCAAGACTCCTGCCGAGATCGACTTTGTTGTGCAATACAACAATCGTGTGGTGCCGGTTGAGGTTAAGGCGGAGGTGAATGTGCGCGCTCGCTCGTTGGCACAATTTGTAAAGGACAACCCCGAACTCAAGGGACTTCGTATCTCTATGAAAGGTTATGCCGACCAAGAATGGATGGAGAACATCCCTCTTGTAGCCATTGGCGCATACTTCACTCCTCAAACCTAACCTTATAACTACAACAAAGGTGTCGGCAGAACTGCCTCGTTACAGATAGGTTCAGCCCTCTTATGGAACGGCGAGCTCCTGCTCGCCGGGCAAGCGAGGTTTGAGGTATTGTATGATGTACGCTCTTTCTTGTTTTAAATCAAGTCTATTGCTGTTTTAACAAATCTTTATAAGCCACCAACACATTCATAAGTTTTAAACCACTACCTTTGCACCCCAAATAAAGAACAGATCAAAAAAACAGCGTTTTAGACAAACTACATTGCTTATTACATTGCTTTCGACTTCGTGTTTCTTATCTATTGATTAGATATTTGTTACAGCGATGACTTTTATTTTTCAACAATAGTATTCAATTATATGGTATTTAAAACTATGTCCAAGGTGTTTGTTGCCTTGGTAGCCATTTGTATGGCATTGCCCGTAGTTGCCCAAACGACAACGGGGGGGGTAAAACAAAGATTGTGAAGCCCGTTTTTCAGGATAACGACGCTTCGCAAGCCAACTACCTCAAGAACCGCAGAGCCCTTGTTGGCCCTGGATGCACCGTCAACAGTCTTTTTGATGGTATCAATGTAGTTGCTGGAGTAAGCAACCTTCAGAACTTGTGCAACGAAGACCTGAGCGACTATACCACTCTGCCAGGTCTCGCATCGGTAGTTGCCGGCGCAAGTCCAATAATCAGTATCAAGGATAACAAGAACTATTATGCTGCCGATATGGAAGCAGGATTCTCTATCTGCGCTGCTTCCGACGCCAAGATTCTTTCGCTCGATCTTGCTAAATTCTACAAGATACAGTTCCTTTGCGACGGTGAGAAGGTTGGCGACCCACAGGGAATAAAACAAGGACAGAGTGTTACCGGACTCGGATTGTCGCTTTTGACAATCCCAGGCGATACCTTGGTAACAAAGTCGTTTGTGGCAAAGGCTCCCGGAAAGTTCAACGAGATAAAGCTCGTACAGTGTGGTGTTGATGCTACAGTGCTGTCTTTGATTAAGGTAAAGTATGCCTTCGTAGGCAAAGCACGCGAGTATACTATCACCAATAACACTACAAACGGTATTGGTGTGTATGCTAAAGAACAGGGAAGAGGGGCATTTACATTGTCAACAGATCCTCATGATGGCATCGGACATCTTCTTAATAAGCCTTCTTGCTTGATTGACGCAGACCTTAAAAACTCATTTACCGTAAGTGCTGTGATAAGTCTCGGTGCTTCAACTCCTATCACTGTTTACGCTAAGCCCTCTGACGACAAGGAAGCCTTCCCTGCTGGAACTGAAGTGGGATTCAAGTATAACAGTCCGTCCGTGCTCAACCTCGGCGTAGGCAATGGAGCCACGATTACTCTTTATAATAAGAAGAACGAGCAAATAGGTTCGTACCCAATCTCCACAACAGTATTGGGACTTAGCGTATTGAAGCTAAATAAGGATGGTGAATTGGTGATGAAAGCTCCGGCAGACTTCTCTGCCGTTAAACTTGTCTTCCCAAAGGTAATTGATATAGACTTGGGTACCGACGTTGTGAACTACGCCTTCGTGCGTATGGCAGCAGAACCAGCCTCGCACCACTGTGCGATAAACGCTCCGTCAAGCTATGACATGGGCGCATATCAGAAGGAATTCACTCTGCAGCACAACCCAAAGGTGGATGTAACATGGAGCATCGTGTCGCAGCCAGAAGGCTCGGACATCACTCTTGATGCCAAAACAGGATTGGTTAGCAACATAAGTGTGCCTGGCGACTATACATTCAAGGCTTTGGCTGCCGACAATAAGTGCTCGGAAACAACAACCATACACTATGCCAAGACCTACAAGCACGAAGACCAGGGCGTAACATTGCTCGTGAACGACGGCAAGAACATCAAGTATCAGTTGAGCGATAAGTTTGGTGGTGGTCTGCTGTCTATTCTCGGTGACCATATAAAGAACAGCAACGCTATCCTTACATCATCACTCTCCGACTTCACCTACCGCATCCCTAACGTCGAGCTTGCTGCAAACACAGGCATCGTTGGTGTTAAGACTGTCGACGGCTCATGCCTTGCCAAGGACATCAACAACACACGTAAGGTGGGATTCGTAGTGTCGTCGAAGGCTACCGGACTTGTAGCGAGCGTGCTAAAGCTCTATAATATAAAGCTTTTCAATAAGGGCAAAGAGGTGTACCATTCGGCTACCACACACTGGGGAGCCATTTCTGCAGGACTCGTCGGCAAGGAGGAAACCAATAAGAAGTGTCTCAGCATCGATGTGCCGGCAGACCTTGAGTTTGATGAAGCAGTGCTCTACAACACAGGCTTGCTGAAGGCAGACCTCGCACAGCTCAACATCTACTACGCATACGTAAGCGATGCCACTAAGGACAACGCCATCGAAAACGCTCTCTATGGTGCAGAGTCGATATCTACAGACAACACCAACGCATCAGTTGACCTCGAACACACCAAGCTGTTCTCTGTAGCAAATGTGGGCAACGGCTACGACCGCATAGGCAACCTGATAGACGGCGACCCTGAGACAAGCTTCGTACTGCCGTTGGGTGTAAACATTGGCGGAGCTACTGTAGCAGTGAACATTGGCGAGACTGTAAACCCCGGAAAGCAGTTGGTAATGACAACCGACAATCAGGCATTGGGTCTTGGCGTGAATCTTGGTGATGTGCTCAAGGTTACCACTTATCTTAATGGCGAGGAGATGGAATCGCTGTCTAACTGGCAGGCTCTTAGCGCATCTGTAATAAGCACCAGCGGCAAGGCCAACGTTAGCGCAAGAGCAGCAGCTGCAGGTAGCGACAACAAGGGCTACTTGGTACTTACACCAACAAAGCCGTTCGACAATGTACGCATTAAGCAGGTGGATGTGGCATCGGTACTTAGCAACATTACAATATACGACCTTGCTCTGCGCAACAATATAAGCGAGGAGGGAAGTGTAAACACAGGTAAGGACCTTGTGCTTGACGAGAACTATAAGCTTACAGAGACAAATACTGTCGATGGAGCACGTCTCGTATTCAACCGTACATTCGCCACAGGCAAGTGGAACTCGCTTATCCTTCCGGTAGACATGAGCCTGGCACAGGTGAAGGAGGCGTTCGGCGAGGATGCTGAGCTTTCTGAGTTTGACAAGATGGACGGCACGTGGATTAACTTCAAGCCAGTAACCACAGAGACCAACGGCGTTCTACTCCAGAAGAACAAGCCTTACATCATCAAGCCTACAAAGGAGCCTTTGGCAAACTGCGAGTACACTGTAGACGGCAGCACACAGACTCTTGAAGGCAATATTTATATTGTCAATGGCGTCAACTATACCGACCAGACAAGCGAGATGGTTCGCTCTGACAACGGTAACGGTGTAGGTATGGTAATAAAAGGCGGCTACGATAACCCAACAGCTGTGCCAAGTCGCTCGTATATGCTTAACAATGGCAATATGATTCACACTGCCAAGGTGCACAACGTAAAGGCATACCGCACATGGCTTGAGGAGACAACTCCGTCGAATAAGAACCTGCAAATGGCTATTAGATATGCTGATGGCGACAACACCGCTACCGGCATAACAGTTGTTGAGGAGCAGGGCCACAACGCAGCCAATGGCATCTACACCATAAGCGGCATGCGCGTGGATGGCTACAATGCAGGCAACCTGCCTAAGGGTATGTACATCGTGAACAACAGAAAGATGATTGTAAAGTAAAAAAGGATAACAACATTATGAAAAAGAAAGAATATATAGCCCCTGCAATCAGCGTTATCGAGGTAGAGCCCGCTACAATGATTGCCACAAGCTGGACGCCAACCGGCAAAGAAGAAGATGGTTTCGGAGTTTTCGAAGAAGACGAAGAAAATTCATACGACGACGATAGTTTCTAAACTATAGTATAACTCACCTTTATTTATCGTCCCCCTCGCACGGCTTTGCCGAACGAGGGGGACGATTTTTTTGTTGTGTATATATCTCAAGCGTTGCTTGTTCGGCGAGTGGGAGCTCGCCGTTCCCATAAGAGGGCAGAACGAAAGCAGCGAGTGTTGGGCTGTTAGACCAACCATACTCATGTTCTCGTATATACAAACGAGCCTTCATCAAACTCTCTTGTTTTCGTGTTCTCCTGTCTTTATATACACTCTACTACATTAGAACACATTGCTTTCATACCTAACGAACAATGTAGAAAAACGTAAAATGAGAAATAAAAGTTGTTAAATGTTGGTGGATTATGCGCTATATTATTATTAATGTGAGTAACTTTGCAGTCGGAAAACTTGATAAGCGAATTTAGTTTTCTATATAGCGATAACTTTTTTATGATACTATATATTAATAAGGTGTAAAGTTGAAATAACGAATAAACAAAATATTTAGTTACAAATAGGTATGAATAAAACAAAGATTTTATTGGTTGCAGCTTTGACTGCAGTGCTCGCCTCTTGTGGTGGCGGCAAGAGTGGCGGCAAGCCAAACTTCGGCGACAATGAGTATGCCGTACGTACTGTCCAGGGACAGAACGCAGACCTTCAGACCACTTATCCCGCAACAATCAAGGGTGTACAGGACGTAGAGATTCGTCCGAAAGTATCTGGTTTCATCACAAAGCTTTGTGTTAAGGAAGGTCAGCAGGTTAAGGCTGGTCAGCTCCTTTTCGTTATCGACAACGTTACATATGCCGCTGCCGTACGTCAGGCTAAGGCTGCTGTTAATGCTGCCAAGGCTCAACTCAATACTGCCCGCCTTACATACAAAAACTCGGAGAAGCTCTTCAAGAACAATGTTATCGGTTCGTACGAGCTTCAGTCTACCAAGAACGCTATGGAGAGCGCAGCCGCACAGCTGGCTCAGGCAGAGGCTGCATACGTATCGGCTAAGCAGAACCTCGACTTCTGCTACGTTACAAGTCCTGCCAACGGTGTTATTGGCGACCTGCCTTATCGTGTTGGTGCCCTTGTTAGCGCTTCTTCACAGCAGGCTCTTACAACTGTTTCAAACAACTCTACTATGCAGGTTTACTTCTCAATGACTGAGAAGGATCTCCTCGACATGACCAAGACAGCTGGCAACATGAACACAGCTATCTCAAACTATCCGGCTGTTAAGCTTCAGCTTGCAGATGGTTCTATCTACAATCATCCGGGTAAGGTGGCTACTGTGAGTGGTGTTATCGACCCAACTACTGGTACTGTGTCTATGCGTGCCGACTTCCCCAACCCTGAGCGTGTGCTCAAGACTGGTGCTTCTGGTTCTATCGTAGTTCCCCACACTGCTACTGGTGCTGTTATTATTCCTCAGGACGCTGTTGTTGAGGTTCAGGACAAGCACTTCGTTTATATTGTTGGCAAGGACAACAAGGTGAAGTATACTCCTGTAACTCTTAATCCGCAGAACGATGGCAAGACTTACATCATTACTTCAGGTCTTAAGGTTGGCGACCGTTTCGTAGTAAATGGTGTTTCTTCACTCCAGGACGGTATGGAAATCAAGCCAGTTACAGAGGCTCAGTATGCCGAGAAGCTGAAGAAGACAGAGGAACTGGGTGAGGCTCAGGGCGACCTCGGCAAGCTGAAGAAGGCATTCGGAAAATAAAGAATTCAGAAGTTAAGAGCCTGGAAGTTAAGCCAATAGCACATATTAAGTAGCTTGACATATGGCTTAACTCCATTATTCTTAACTTCTTAACTCCTAAATTTTAAACAAATGAAATTAGATAGATTTATCAAACGCCCGGTGCTTTCCACGGTGATTTCTATCCTCGTGGTTATTCTGGGTGTACTCGGATTGGTGTCGCTGCCTATTGAGCAGTACCCTAATATGGCGCCTCCTACCATTATGGTGCGTGCTGCCTATACCGGTGCCAACTCCCAGACTGTGCTCAACTCTGTGCTTGCACCGTTGGAGGAGTCAATCAACGGTGTGGAAGGCATGACTTACATGACTTCTGCCGCTACCAACGACGGTTCGGCTTCTATCACCGTATTCTTTAAGCAGGGTATGGACCCTGACATGTGTCAGGTCAACGTTCAGAACCGTGTGTCGCAGGCTTCGGCTTTGCTGCCTGCCGAGGTTACCAAGGCTGGTGTGACTGTTGCTAAGCGTCAGTCGTCTACCGTTATCCTCTTCGGTCTTACAGCCGATGACGACCGCTACGATGACAAGTTCCTTACCAACTACGCCAACATCAACGTCATTCCTGCCATCAAGCGTGTGAATGGTGTGGGTGAGTGTCAGTGCTTCTCACAGAAGGACTACACTATGCGCCTTTGGATTGACCCAGTGAAGATGAAGAGCTACGGCTTGATTCCTTCCGACCTTACTAGTGTGCTTGCTCAGCAGAACATCGAGGCTGCTCCTGGTTCAGTGGGCGAGTCTTCTGACAATCAGTATCAGTATACATTCCGTTATAGAGGTCGTCTGCAGACTCCTGAGGAGTTTGGCGACATGATTATCAAGTCTACTCAGGACGGTCAGACTATCCGTGTTAAGGATGTGGCACGCGTAGAGATGGGTGCCCTCTCATATACTGTAGAGTCAAAGAACAACGGCAAGTCATCTGTAACTATGATGGTTACCCAGACCGCTGGTTCTAACGCTACCGAGATTGCCACCAACATCAAGAAGCTCCTCAAGGAGCAGGAGGCTTCTATGCCACCGGGAATCCACTTCGACATCATGCAGGATGTTACAGAGTTCCTCTTCGCCTCTATCGAGGACCTTATCAAGACTCTCTGCGAGGCATTCGTTCTTGTGTTTATCGTGGTGTACATCTTCCTTCAGGACACACGCTCAACACTTATTCCGTTGATTGCCGTGCCTGTTTCGTTGATAGGTACATTCTTCTTCCTCTATGTGTTTGGCTTCTCGCTCAACTTGCTTACACTTGCCGCCCTCGTGCTTGCCATTGCCATTGTGGTCGATGATGCCATTGTGGTTGTGGAGGCCGTCCATGCCAAGCTCGACCTTGGCTACAAATCGGCCAAGCTTGCGTCTATCGACGCCATGAACGAGATTTCGGGAGCCATCATCTCTATTACCCTCGTTATGGCATCCGTGTTTATCCCTGTGTCATTCATGGGTGGTACATCAGGTGCATTCTACCGTGAGTTCGGTATCACTATGGCTATCTCTATCATCATCTCGGCTCTTAATGCCTTGACACTTTCTCCGGCTCTTTGTGCTATCTTGCTTAAGCCGAAGGATGAGGAGGGTAAGGAGCGCAAGATGTCAATGGTCGACCGCTTCCACGCATCGTTCAATGCCGCTTATGGCAAGGTGCAGGAGAAGTACACCAAGGGTGTGCGCCGCCTTGTGGAGCGTCCTATCATCGCCATCGCTACTGTAGTTGTTGCTATTGCTGCAATGGCTGTGCTCATGGGTACTACCAAGACAGGTCTTGTGCCTGACGAGGATACCGGTACTGTATTCTGTACTGTTTCTACACCTCCAGGAACTTCAATGAAGAAGACCAATGAGGTGATGGACCAGGTAGACCGTATGCTTGCTACCAACCCTGCTATCGCCAGCCGTATGCGTATCACTGGTTACAACTTCATTGCTGGTCAGGGCTCTAACCAGGGTACGTTCATTATCAAGCTCAAGAGCTTCGAGGAGCGTCAGAAGGATGAGGGACCGCTTAAGTATATCGGTGTTCACAACCTCGGTTCTACAATGGTGCTCGGTATGATATACAAGCAGACTGCAGCTATCAAGGGTGCTCAGATTCTTGCCTTCCAGCCGCCTATGGTGCAAGGCTTCTCTGAAACCAACGGTATGACCTTCTCTATGCAGGACCGTACTGGTGGTGATGTGAACAAGTTCTTTGACATTACTCAGAAGTATATCGCAGCCCTCAACGAGCGTCCGGAGATTTCGAACGCCATGACATCATACAACACCAAGTATCCGCAGTATAAGATTGATGTTGACGTGGCTAAGTGTAAGCAGAGCGGTATCGACCCGTCTGCAGTGCTCTCTACAATGCAGGGTTACTATGGCGGTATGTATGCATCTAACTTCAACTCTTACGGTAAGCTCTATCGTGTATATGTTCAGGCACCGCCTGAGGCACGTGCCGACATCAAGAGTCTCGACAATATCTATGTGCGCACATCGGCTGGAGCTATGGCTCCTATCAAGGAGTATGTCAACCTTAGCCGTGTGTATGGTCCGCAGGAGATTGACCGTTTCAACCTCTTCACATCTATTAATGTGAACGCTTCGGCTGCCGAGGGTTACTCTACTGGTGATGCTATCAACGCTATGGCTGAGGTTGCCAAGACCACTCTGCCAGCAGGCTACACCTACGAGTTCTCAGGTCTTACACGTACAGAGCAGGAGTCATCCAACTCTACTGCTATCGTTTTCGTACTCTGCTTGACCTTCGTTTACTTGATTCTCTCGGCACAGTACGAGTCTTATATTCTGCCTCTGTCGGTAATCCTCTCAATTCCGTTCGGTCTTGCAGGTGCGTTTATCTTCACCAACATGTTTGGCAAGAACAACGACATCTACATGCAGATTGCGCTCATCATGCTTATGGGTCTTCTTGCTAAGAACGCTATCCTTATTGTACAGTTCGCCCTTGAGCGTCGCCTTACTGGTATGGCTATCTCATGGTCGGCAGTGCTCGGTGCTTCGGCTCGTCTGCGTCCTATCTTGATGACCTCATTGGCTATGATTATCGGTCTTCTTCCATTGCTCATGCCTTGGGGTGTAGGTTATAATGGTAACATGACACTTGGTGCTGCAGCCGTAGGCGGTATGCTTATCGGTATGCTCTGCCAGATTATGGTTGTACCGGCTCTGTTCTACATCTTCCAGACTCTGCAGGAGAAGATCAAGCCTATCGAGTTTGAGGGTGACTCTGCTAATGTTGATTCTGAGATTCGTCAGTACACCAACCCCTATGTGGCTGGAGCATTGCAGGATCAGATAGACAAGAAATCGAATTAAGGTTTTTAAGAATTTATCGTAGTTAAAAAGAATTTATAGCCATTACCTATTTCTGATGGAAAGGCATTTGGCTATAACTTCTTTGTAACTTTAAATTCTTTAAATTCTAAACAAAGTAACAATGAAATTAAACAAGATATTTCTTTTCGCATCTGCATCCTTGCTGATGACCAGTTGCGGATTATACAACAAGTACGAGCGTCCTGAGGTCAACGCCAAGGGCATTGTGCGTGATGTTCAGAGCACCACCGACACACTTGCCGTGGCCGACACAGCAAGCTTTGGCAATCTGCCTTGGCGTGAGGTGTTCACCGACCCACAGCTTCAGTCGCTCATCGAGACAGGTCTGGCCAACAATACCAACCTGCTCAATGCAGCTCTCAACGTTAAGATGGTTGAGGACCAGCTTATGATTGCCAAGTTGGCTTTCGTTCCTGGTTTCACTTTCTCTCCGCAGGGAACTGTGGCTTCTTGGGATGGCAATAAAGCTACAAAGACCTATTCATTGCCAGTTACAGCATCTTGGAGTGTCGACCTCTTTGGCAATCTTCTTAATGTGAAGCGTTCTGCCCAGATGGCTCTCCTTGCAACTAAGGACTATCAGCAGGTGGTGCAGACAAAGGTGATTTCAAACATCGCCAATATGTACTACACTTTGCTTATGCTCGACAAGCAGTTTCAAGTGGTGAATGATATGAGCAAGCTCGTGGAAGAAACTTGGAATATCATGAAGATTCAGAAGGAGCTTGGACGTGTGAAGGAGACTTCTGTGCAGAGTGCTGAGGCTAACCTCTATTCTGTTCAGGCTCAGGCAGCCGACCTCAAGCGTCAGATTCGCGAGACAGAGAACTCGCTCTCGCTTTTGCTCGGTCAGCAGGCACAGACTATCAAGCGTGGAACATTCGATGGACAGTCGCTTCCTTCAAAGTTCTCTACAGGTATTGGTCTGCAGCTTCTCAACAACCGTCCTGACGTTCACTATGCCGAGATGTCGCTCGCTCAGTGCTTCTATGATGTAAATACAGCTCGCTCAAAGTTCTATCCTAACATCACAATCTCTGGCACTGGTGCCTTCACCAATTCTGGTGGCGGTGGCATTGTCAATCCAGGCAAATGGCTTCTTTCTGCAGTAGGCTCACTCACACAGCCTATCTTTGCCCATGGTCAGATTATTGCAGGCCTTAAGGTTGCCAAGGCTAAGCAAGAGCAGGCTTACAACACATGGCAGAATGCTGTGTTGTCGGCAGGTTCTGAGGTGAGCAACGCCCTTGTGCTCTACAACTCCTCTGACGAGAAGTCGAAGCTTGAGGAAAAGCAGGTGGAGAGCTTGAAGAAGAATGTGGAGTACAACAAGATGTTGTTCAACGACGGTTCTGCCACATATCTTGAGATAATCACCGCTCAACAGAGTCTTCTCAATGCCGAGCTTTCGAAGGTGGCAGACGACTTCTACAAGATGCAGGCTGTGGTAAACCTCTACTACGCTTTGGGCGGAGGAAGATATTAAAAAGTGAAGAGTGAAAAACGAAGAGTGAAGAATCCATATGTGACACAAAGCAATTGGATTTTCTCTTTTCCCCTTTCCACTTATACAATTGGATTCTTCACTCTTCACTCTTAGTTCTTAACTTTCAAAATTCAAAATTATGATTAGTGATAAAGCATATATAGCTCCTGGCGCAAAGATTGGCAACAATGTGACAATCTATCCGTTTGCCTACATCGAGGACGACGTTGTCATCGGCGACGACTGTGTTATCTTCCCTTACGTCAGCATAATGCGCGGTACAACACTTGGCCGTGGCAACAAGGTTTATCAGAACACGGTGCTTGGTGCAGAGCCGCAGGACTTCAACTACAAGGGTGCGGAGACTCGTCTGGTTATCGGCGACGAGAATATATTCCGCGAGAATGTTGTTGTAAACCGTGCCACTTTTGCCGATGGCGAGACACGTATTGGCAACCGCAACTTCTTTATGGAGGGTGTGCATATCTCTCACGACACCAAGATTGACGACTACGTTACCTTTGGTTATGGTACTAAGATTGCTGGCGACTGCGAGATTCACAGTGCAGCCATCTTCTCATCTGGTGTTATTGTCAATGCCAATGTGCGCATTGGTGGTGCCTCTATGGTTACCAGTGGTGTGCGCATCTCCAAGGATGTGCCTCCGTTCATCGTGGCTACCGACAACCCAGTGCGTTATGGTGGTGTGAACGAGACTCTCCTGAAGTCATCCAATACTTCAGAAAAAGTCATCAGCCATATTGCCAATGCCTATCGTCTTGTATTCCATGGTCAGACCAGCGTGTTCGATGCTATCAACCAGATTAAGGAGCAGGTGCCCGAAGGCAAGGAAATCAGCGCTATCGTCAAGTTTCTTGAGGGCAGCCAGATTGGTATCATCAGCAAATTGTAAAACAGATATTTCATACCTTTTATATATTAGTGTTGTTATTTCAATAAGTAAGCGGCAGGGTAGACGAGAGGTCTGCCCTGCCGTTGTTGGATTATAGGGGAGGGAGCCGCTCATAATATAATTTTCTAATATTGCTGTCCGGTAAAACTCCAAAGAGCATAAATACCCTCCCCGAAGTCCAGTAAAATAGGACCTCGGGTTATGTTTTTTCAAAAGTAAGCCTCCTAATCGAAAAGACTTGGTTCAAGTGGTACTTTTTGCATCTCCTTTGCAAGGAAATCATTGCCAAAGTGAGCGATATAAAATTCAAGGCTAAAGTTGATGATGCCGACATAGAGAAACTGACAGATGACAGAAAGAAACTCCTTGGCGAAGCTGTGCTTTAGTGTTGATACAAAAAGAGAGGGAGCTGCTCAATAGAGTGGCTCCCTCTTTTTTGTATGAATTATTTTAGTTCCAAATCCAGCTCAACGGGGCAATGATCGCTGCCGAATATCTCGTTGTGTATGGAGGCATGAGTTATTTGGTCGAGCAGTCTTTCCGATACGATAAAGTAGTCGATACGCCATCCGGCATTTTTCTCGCGTGCCTTAAATCGGTACGACCACCACGAGTAGGTAGTATCCTCGGGATGCAGCCTACGGAATGTATCCACAAAACCATTGTCAAGGAAGCGTGTCATTTTGGCGCGTTCCTCGTCGGTAAAGCCAGCGTTCTTGCGGTTGGTCTTGGGGTTCTTTAGGTCAATCTCCTGATGTGCCACGTTAAGGTCGCCACATAATACTACGGGTTTCTTCTTGTCCAAATCCTTGATGTAAGCCAGAAAGTCGTCCTCCCAAGTCATGCGATAGTCGAGCCTGCGTAGGCCGTCTTGCGAGTTTGGCGTATAGCATGTAACGAGGTAGAACTGTTGCATCTCGAGCGTAATGACACGTCCCTCGTGGTCGTGCTGATCGATGCCTATACCATATGTAACTGATAGCGGTTGGTGGCGTGTGTATACGGCTGTGCCCGAATAGCCCTTTTTGTCGGCATAATTCCAGTAGGATGTGTATCCAGGAAACTGCAGGTCGAGCTGACCCTCTTGCATCTTGGTCTCTTGCAGACAAAAAAAGTCTGCGTCGAGCGCGCAGAAGGAATCCTCGAATCCCTTCTGCACGCATGCACGCAGACCGTTAACGTTCCATGAAATAAATTTCATATATAGCGTTTTTGCTTGTTTCTATTGTGTTATTCGTATCCGCATGTCACGATGAGCGGACGGAAGTAGTTGATGGGGAATGATGGGTAATAGTCTACCGGTTCCTTGTCTACGGAGATAGAGGCGAAGAGCATGTTGAGCTTCATGTTTCGGCTGCTCGACTGTGTGAATATGCCCACGTAGTAGTTCATCTGGAACACGAAGTATACGGTGTGAGATTCGCCGTTGTACTCAAGCTTCTTTGAGATGATGTAGGGGTTGAGTATAAACTTGTATCCGTTAGTAAGTGTAAATTGCGGGTCGGTGCTTGGCACAAAGTACTTGCACTTGATATCCTCGGCAGGTAGCTTGCTTATGGCTGTACGCAGGGCACGCAATGTCTTAGCTTGGTCCGATTCGTCTTTAGACGAGATGTAAATGGCAGAGTCGAGCATGTTGATAGGGAAGTTGCGCACAACGATCAACGAGTCTTCGCCACGGTAAGGGTCGCCAGCCTTGCAGTCCCAACTTGTAATATTGTTGTACATTGATTCCCACTTTGTGCCGTCGGCGCTTGGCTTCTGTATTTTCAGCTTGCCGGTGTATGTGCCATACATCTGGCTTTGTATCTGCTTTTGCTGTTCGGGTGTGTAGGCGCTGTATCCGTCGTCGGTGTTGCACGATGTGAGCGACATTGCAATGGCTCCGATAAGGAGCAAGAATAATGCTTTAAGATTCTTCATTGTTTTGTTTTTTTATTGTTTTAAAATTGTTATATGTTTTGCATATGCTATACATATATATAATACAGCAATATGCAAATCATTGCATTGTATAACAATTTTTTTTTAGAATTTTCTTGAATCCGAGTTGATGAGATTCATAAATTCCTGGCGTGTCTTGGCCTGCTCGAATGCTCCAGAGAAGTCGCTTGTCATGGTTATAGAACCCAACTTTTCTACGCCGCGCATCTGCATGCACATGTGCTTGGCCTCTATCACAACCATAACGCCAAGCGGATGCAGCGTCTGTTCGATGCACTCGCGTATCTGCTGTGTAAGGCGCTCTTGCACCTGCAGACGGTGTGAGAATATGTCGACAACACGTGCTATCTTGCTTAGGCCTGTGATGTAGCCGTTGGGTATGTAGGCCACGTGTGCCTTGCCGTAGAAGGGCAGCATGTGGTGCTCGCAAAGAGAGAACACGTCAATGTCCTTTACTATCACCATTTGGTTGTAGTCTTCCTTGAAGAGGGCATCGGTAAGAACCTTGTGAGGGTCTTGTGTGTAGCCACGTGTAAGCACCTGCATAGCTTTGGCAACGCGCATAGGTGTCTTTTGCAGTCCTTCGCGTTCTGTGTCTTCGCCAAGTAGCGATAGCACTGACTTGTAGTGTGATGCGAGTTCGTCGAGTCCCTCGCGGTATTCTGGATTCAAGTTCATGAGTTTTGAGTTTTGAATTTTGAGTTATGCGCTTTGCGCATTATGAGTTTTTTAATTTTGAGTTCTGAATTGTCAAAACTCTTAATACGCTACTGTAATCTTTCCGCTAACGATGCAAGCTTGCTTGTATCCCATCTTCCGCACCTGATGCAGTATAGCGCTTGCCTCCTCGTATGTGCGGTAGTTGCCCATACGGCATATCCATCGTGGCGAGTAGAAGTGTACGTATACGGGTTGGCTTGGGAAAGCTTGCTTTACGGCATTGCCTGCATTCTGTGCCTTAATCTTGTCGTTGCGTGTATTGCCTCCGGCAAAAACCTGCACACGATAGCCGTTGACCTTGTACGAGCGTCGCATAACCTTCTTGCGTGTATCAACTACCTCAGGCTGTTCGGCCTCGTGTTCTGAAGATGGCTCATGGCGAGCCTGCTCATGATGTGTCTGCTCATGATGTGTCTGCTCGTGTGATCGGTGGGCATTATTGGTTGAGTCGCCGTTATGTTGTTGGGTGTTGTGCGTTTGTGGCTCAGCATCCTGATTGTTCTTCTTTTTGTTTGGAGTGTTGTTTTGATGCGTAGGCTCTGCTTGTTTCTTTACAGGTTCTTGAGCTCTTGCGCTAACGTTGGCGTTGTTAACCAACTCCTCTATCTCGCGACTCTGTGTCACGACAACGCTTGCCTTGCCTTGCTGTTTCTGTTGCAGGTGCTGTGTGTAAGTCTGTGCCTTGGCGGCTGTGGCAATGCCAAGCATAAGGCATAAGATGAAGTATAAGCGTTTCATTGGTTGTGTGTAAATTGAAAATCAGTGAGACGGCAATGCCTGTGTGGGCATGCAGTCTCACTGTTTCTTTTAAAGAAAATCTTTTTAATTACTTCTTCCAAGCGTCAATGATGCCCTTGAAGTCGGCACACTTCAATGAAGCGCCACCAATCAAGCCACCGTCGATGTTAGGCTTAGAGAAGAGTTCAGGAGCGTTGCTTGCCTTGCAGCTACCGCCATAGAGGATAGATGTGTCCTCTGCAGCCTCGTTGCCATACTTCTCGGCTACGATAGAGCGGATGTATGCAAGCATTTCCTCTGCCTGGTCAGATGTGGCAGTCATGCCAGTACCAATAGCCCAGATTGGCTCGTAAGCGATGATGATGTTTTTCCAAGCCTCTGCGTCGAGGTGGAATACCGAACCTTCGAGCTCAGCCTTTACTACATCGTTCTGCTTCTCTGCCTTGCGCTCCTCGAGAGTCTCGCCACAGCAGAAGATTACCTTCAAGCCATGTGCAAGAGCGAGGTCTACCTTCTCCTTCAGAATCTCGGCTGTCTCGCCATAGTACTGGCGACGCTCTGAGTGGCCAAGGATTACATACTGTGCACCAGTGCTCTTAACCATTTCGGCAGAAACCTCACCAGTGTAAGCACCCTTCTCCTTGTCGGCGCAGTTCTCAGCACCAAGACCTACAACAGAAGAATCCAATACGTTGGCAACAGAAGCCAAGTGGATGAACGGAGTGCAAATTACTACGTCGCAGTTAGGCTTTTCAGCTACAAGTGCCTCGTTGATTTCCTTAGCGAGAGCTACACCATCCTGCAGGTTGAGGTTCATTTTCCAGTTACCTGCTACAATTTTCTTTCTCATTTTCTTTTTTTGATTTAAAGATTTGGAATATATTATTCTCTTTCTGTTTACTTCTTACCCATTTGGTCCAAGCCCACAGTCGGTCGGCAAGCGACAGTAGGATCAGTGGCAGCAAGAATGTCAGCACAACCTTTAGTATGCTTGACGACATTCCGTTATCTGTTGGCATCTGTCCTATAGACAGCTTGTTTAGTGGCGCCGTCAGTTCGTCGGTCTGTGGCAATAGGTTGTGGCTCCACTTGCCTATTATAGTGCCGTTCTTCAGCAGTAGAAGTCCGGGGTTGGAGCGTATTATTGTCTTGAGCGTTGTCTCGTCTGACAAGCAGAAGGGATATTCAGCACCAGTTATGTCGCGCCATCTTGTAATGTCTTTGTCGGTAGAAGCCGTAAGACAGTAGAAGGCTGCGCCTTGCTCTTGGGCGTATTCGTATATTTGGTCGATGTCGCCAAAGTTGCTGTCGTCTGCTTTTGCCAACGATGGGGCTATAAGCAGAAATGTATATCCAGGGCGTGAGAGTATTGAGTCGGTAATATCTTCACCAGTTGGGGCCGAGTCGATGATAAAGTCGTGTATAGGTGGCTCGTATCCTTGCTTGGTAACAACCGTACGGGCATCTACAAACTGCCATGTAGAGTCGGGATAGTTGTCGACTGTAAACTCCCTTGTCTTGCCATCCTTTTGCATGATGAATGTTGTGGCATACTCGGTTTGTGGCGCTCCCTCGGGTATGGTCATGGCTTCCTTTATGTTGACACCTATGTGGTAGGGGCGGAAGTCGAATGTTGGGAGTGCGTACAGACACCAAAGGCTTGTGCCAAGGATGTAGACTACTGCATAGTTCATCACCAACCATTGGTTGGATGGCGATATAAGGCGCAACATACATGCCGGTTGCCAAGCCACTATAGCCGCACATGCCACCAGCAGTATATTCTTTAGCAGCGTCTCGCCATTAGTCAGTATGAATGCATCGCCAAAACATCCGCAGTCTTTTACGGGGTTGGCAATGTATATCCATACAGTTATCAGCGTCATCACGGCCATAAATGCCAGTGTTAGACGTGTTGTTATCTGGCGTTTTATTGCAAACAGCATGAATACGCCGAGTGCAAACTCTATAGCTGCCAGCACCACTGCCAATAGTAGTGTGGTCCATTGTGGCACCATACCGGCAAGGTCTATCGCCGCCAGATAGTCGGTTATCTTATATTGTGTGCCCAATGGGTCTATGGCCTTGACATATCCTGATATGATAAAGGTTATGGCAAGAATCAGTCGGCACACGTTAACTATGATAACTCGCAACTTGTTCATAGTTCTTTGTTTTCGAGCATCTTTATCGCACCGAAGCATGCGTAGTTGATAATGTCCATATAGTTGGCGTCGATGCCTTCCGACACGAGTGTAGAACCATTCAGATTCTCAATCTCCTTAACGCGCTGTATCTTTGTAAGGATAAAGTCGGTGTAGCTGCTTACGCGCATGTCTCTCCATGCCTCGTTATAGTCGTGGTTCTTGCGCAACATAAGCTCCAGACACTTTTTGGCGTGCTCGTCGTATAGGTTTAGTGCCTGGTCGGGAGTCATGTCTACAGTGTCGGCATATCCTTTCTCAAGTTGTATGAGTCCGATGATGCCGTAGTTGATAAGTGCAATAAATTCTGGGCGTATGCCTTCTCCCACAAGCGATGTGCCTGTAGTCTCAAGTGAGCGTATGCGTTTTGCTTTGATGAAGAGCTGGTCGGTAAGCGATACCGGTCTCAATATGCGCCATGATGCACCATAATCGTGCAGCTTCTTGGCAAATAGCGAGCGGCATTCTGCCATTACGTTTCTAAATTGCTCTTCAGTCTTGCTGAATTGTTCGTCTGTATTATTCATAATTCGGCGCAAAAATACAAATTTCCTGTGATATATACAAGAGATTGCTTGTGATATGCACAAGATACGAGCCTATTTTAGTGTTGTTTCTGTCGCAAGTGTATCATTCTCACCACGCCACACATAGCTTCGTAGCGTGCTTGCAGTGAGTCGCGCTTTATGGTCATCATATTGCGGCGGTAGAGATTGGTCTCTGTTTTAAGTGCCTCTGTCATTTCTTGCAACTTTATGTCTGTGCTTGCCACATCTGCCTGAGCCAATTTTAGTGATGCGTTTTGCCATAGGCGCAATGCCGTCTTGCGGGCTTCTATTGCCTGTGGATAATGCTCGCGCAACTGCACAATAGAGTCGAGTGTAGCTCGGTAATTGCCGCTTTTATACAGCGAGTCTATTTTGGCAAGCAAGGGCTTTGCCTTGTCTTCTTCGCTCTGCGAGCATGCAGAAAGCAGCATAGCTGCCAATGATATGGTGATTAGGTGTCTCATAATTGGCAAAAGTACAACTTTATAGCGCAATGGGCAAGTAAATTCGGAATATTTAACTTTAAGCTAAGAATTTTGACTTGTATCAAAAAAAGGAGAGCCGTTATGTAAGTTTTGTGTTTATTGTTTGCGTGCACAGGTTTCTGTTTGTATCTTTGCAACGTCTAAAAGACATAAAGGATAACATTTAGGATAACAAATTAAAAGAAAGGAAAAAGATTATGGTAACTATGTTGTTATTGGCTGTTGTGGCAATTTCTCTTGCCCAGGTCATTAGTATGGCACACAAGATAGACATTAAGTAAACATTACTTCTTAATGCTATCAATGCCTTCTTCTATTTAATCGAAGAAAAATTTGGTAAGTTGTTAAAATATTACAGCCGGCAGACTATGTGTTTGTCGGCTGTTTTTTTATATGTGTATAAACACAAAAAATCTCATACCACCATCGCTGGCAATATGAGATTTTATGCTGCGCTTCAGCATTTATTAGCTGTGTTATAATAATTTACTGTTATTTCTTTTCTGAGTTAATAGCCTTGATCTTCTGGCAAACGAGCTCCAGATCGTCACGCAACTTCTGTACCTTGCGGTTCATCTCATCGATAAGGCTATTGCCCTTCTTTGAGCTTGCATTAAGGAATCCAAGGTTATTCTCGTATGTCTGAATCTCTTGACGCAACTGGTCGCGACGGGGCATAAGGCGTCCGCGCTCAGAATCAAGAGCTTCCTCGCCACGCTTTGCCACGTTCTTCAAGCCCGACTTAAAGTCGTCCAAACGACGACGGCGTGTAGAGATATTGAGCTGCTTGTATATATTGTCGAGCACTTCGTGGAACTCGGCATACAGCTTGTCCTTATCTTTGTAAGGCACATGTCCCACCTTATTATATTCTTCTACCAGAGCCTGAACATTCTCGCGTGTTGTTTCGGCAGCGTTCTCAAGCATAGAGCGAAGCTTTGCAATAATCTCGTTCTTCTTGTTAAGGTTGGCATGCTCCTCATTGCGTGTTCCGGCGTTGGCTGCATTACGTGCCTCAAAGAACTTGTTGCATGCTCCAAGGAACTCGTTCCAAAGCTGGTCGCCAAGTTTCTTTGGCACCATGCCTATAGTCTTCCATTCCTTCTGCAATGCAATGAGCTTGTCGCTTGTTGACTTCCATTCTGTAGAGTCGGCCAGTTCCTTAGCCTTTTCAACAAGAGCGCGCTTCTTGTCAGCATTCTCTGCAAATGTCTTCTTCATCTCCTTGAAGTATTCGGCTTTACGGCCAAAGAAGTCGTCACAGGCAGCACGGAAGCGTTCGAATATCTTTACATTCATCTTCTGTGGTGCAAAACCTATGGTCTTCCATTCATTCTGCAATTCGATAATCTCCTTAGAGCGCGACTCCCAATCGCTGGCTGTCTTGTTCTCCACTTTACCCAGCTCTTCAACCTTCTCGCATAGAGCAGTCTTGCGTGCAAGATTCTCGTCTTCCTTAGCGCGAATCTGCTCGAAGTGCTGCTGATGGCGCTTGTTGATAACTGTCGAAGCAGCCTTAAAGCGTGTCCATATCTGCTCGCGAAGCTCCTTTGCTACCGGACCTATCTCGCGATATTGCTGGTGCAACTCCTGCAACTGATGGAATGCGCTGATAACATCCTCCTCATTGGCAAGGTTTTCTGCAGCCTCACACAGCTTGGTCTTAAGCTCAAGGTTTTTCTTGAAATCATATTCGCGAGCCTCTGAGTTTAGCTTCAGCAAGTCGTAGAACTGCTCTACATACAGCTGATAATTGCGCCAAAGCTCATTTGCCTTGTCGGCTGGTACGGCCTTGATGTCCTTCCACTGCTGCTGCAGTTCCTTGAATTCATTATATGATTTGTTGGCTTCATCGGGCGATGTAGCCATAGCCTTTATCTTTTCTATTATCTCGAGTTTCTTTTCGAGATTAGCCTGTTTTTCAGCCTCTTGCTCTTGGAACACCTTTTGTCTTTTTTCGCGTACGACAGCCATTTCTGCCTTGAATGCTTCTTCATCTTCATCAGGCAGAATCTGATAGGTTGCAGGGTCGCCGCCACCATCAATGTATTCCTTAAGTTTGGCTTCACGCTCTGTGATGTGCAGTTTGTAGAACACGGTCTTTAGAAGGTCTATCTCGTCCTTGTTAGGATTCTCGTCGCTTGCGGCGATTTCCTTAAGGCGTTCAACCACCTCTTTCTTGTTCTTGTACACTTTGGCGTTCTCTACTTTTTGAGCGTCAGCAGCCTGTGTGGTCTGCTCTACGTTCTGTTCTTCTTGTGCACCTTGCAACAGGGCGTTTTCTTGAGAGTCCATCATTTAACTGTTTTAAGTTTATGATACGGGTAATTCAAATACACAACACTTAGCCATCAAGATTGATATTGTTTTGTTGTTTGTAGTTAATGGCTTCGTGTTATTTCACGTTTAAATAGGTTGCAAACTTAATAAAAAAAATTGAATATAAGCGAAAAAAGTAATTTTTTTTCGCTTATATCCCATATAAACAAGCTTTATAGCAGTCGTTTGTGGCGTAGTATGACCCACGACAGCACCGATACCACAACAGATATGATTAGTGCTACGGGGAATCCCCAACGATAATCTTCCATGCCGTTGATTAGGTTCATACCAAAGAGTGATGATATTAGCGTAGGCAACATCATCACGATAGACACTGACGTGAGGGTACGCATCACGGTATTCATGTTGTTGTTGATGATGCTCGAGTAGGTGTCCATTGTCGATTCAAGGATGTCCGAGTATATGCTTGTTGTTTCTCTTGCCTGCGACATCTCGATGTTTACGTCCTCGATAAGATCGGCATCAAGCTCGTCCACTTGCAACTTAAACTTCAGTTTGGCAAGCAATGTCTCGTTGCCTCGGATGGATGTTGTAAAGTATGTAAGCGAGTCTTGCAGTCGCGACAATGCTATAAGCGACTCGTTGTTCACGTTATGGTCGAGGTTGTGCTTGGCCTTCTCTATAAGTGTGTTGATTTGCTTCAATCGCTTAAGGTACCAAACAGCCGATGATAGGAACAGTCTGAAGATCATGTCCACATAGTCGGTAAATCCCTCTCCGCGCTTTTGATGGTACGACACAAAGTCAATCATCATGTTGGTCTCGTAATAACACACAGTGATGGTTACATCACGCTTGTGTATTATACCGAGAGGCACAGTGGTGTATGGCGTACGCGAGCGTATCTCCTTGACGTATGGTATACGCAAGATGATAAGCATCCATCCGTCGTCGTACTCATAACGGGCACGTTCGTCGGCGTCGCTGATATCGGATAAAAAATAGTCGGGTATATTGAATCGTTCTTCCAACAGTTGCTGGTCTTCGTCAGTTGGACATGTTACTTGAATCCAGCAGTTGGGCTGCCATTCCTCGATTTGCTTGAGTGTAGAGTTGGTGTTCCAAAATGTTCTCATAAAGATAATCTCCATGGGTTTAATAATGCGGGGAGACCAGCTTTATGATGCCGTCCTCCTGCACTACAAGTTCATATTTTCCGCGTGATAATCGTCCATAAAATGTTATGATTTGATTTTTCGACTGCAAAGGTACGCAAAATCGTTTATATATTATTATAAGTTTTCGTATTTCTTTCGGTTTTTAACAGGATTGCAACAAATAACTACAGCACGTAATGGCTGTGGCATTGGCGCTGGCTTTTATAAAATAACTGAAGTTTCGCAAGTGAAAGTAGTTAAGGAGTTGTCGCACCCTATGGTCACTAAGGAGTTAAGTCATTAGCTTTTTACTTTATTTATAGCACTAAAAGCATTTGGCTTAACTTCTTAACTCCTTTAACTACTGAATTCTCTGAACTTGCGAAAGTTCAGTAAAATAAATAAAAACAAGCTTGTTTGTTTTGTATTGTCTTTGAATTCCATTAACTTTGTACTTAATAATTTAAATTTATAATATAGCAAGGATTTGGAACTAAAGAAGACCATAAACAATACGCTTAAGGTAAGTCTCTCGCTGCTGCTTGGCGGACTGATTCTGTACTGGATGTATCGCGGTTTCGACTTCGGTAAGGTTGAGCAGGTGTTGCTGCACGACATGAACTGGATGTGGATGTTGCTTTCATTCCCGTTTGGCATACTTGCACAGATGTTCCGTGGTTGGCGATGGCACCTTACACTTGAACCAGTTGGCGAACATCCGCGCACTTCTACCAGTATCAACTCTATATTTCTTTCTTATGCCGTTAGTCTGCTGGTTCCTCGCATAGGCGAGTTTGCGCGTTGCGGTATATTAAGACGTTACGATGGAGTTTCTTTTCCTAAAGCTTTGGGTACTGTAGTGATGGAGCGTGCTATCGACTCGCTGCTTGTAATGCTTATAGCCTTGCTCACATTCATCTTCCAAATTAAGATATTTAATATCTTCTTCAATCGCACCGGCACCAATATCGATACCATACTTGCCGGATTCTCCACAACCGGCTATATCGTTACTGCCGTGTGTGGTATTGCGGTGTGTGTGCTGTTATGGTATATCATGCGTAGGTTTGCTATATATAATAAGGTGAAGTCTACTGTCAAGGGAATATGGCAGGGAGTAATGTCTATACGCAATGTCAAGCACCCTGTTCTCTTTGTGGCTTTTACCCTTGTTATATGGGGCAGCTACTTTCTTCACTATTATCTTACGTTCTTCTGCTTCGAGTCTACAGCCCATCTTGGTATGGCTTGCGCTCTCGTTACCTTTATCGTGGGTAGTATTGCTGTTATTGTGCCTACTCCTAATGGTGCTGGTCCGTGGCATTTTGCCGTTAAGACTATGCTTATACTGTATGGTGTAGCCGATACCGACGCTCTTAACTTTGTGCTTATTGTACATAGTGTGCAAACTCTGCTTGTTGTGGCTTTGGGTGTTTATGCCTGGGCTGCATTGGCTCTTACCAAGAAGAGAATTACGAATTAGGAGTTACGAATGACGAATTAGAAGTTACGAATGACGAGTTACGAATTATAGATTTTTTTAATACATATTACTATGAGTGAAATCAAAAACCTAAACCCCGAGTGTATTTGGCGCAACTTTGATGCACTGACACAGGTGCCGCGCCCATCTGGACATCTTGAGAAAGTTCAGCAGTTCTTGCTCGACTTTGCTGCCCGTGTTGGAGTGGAGGCATTTAAGGATGCTGCCGGAAACATTGTTATGCGCAAACCTGCTTCTCCGGGTATGGAGAACCGTAAGGGTATTATCCTTCAGGGACACATGGATATGGTGCCTCAGAAGACAAAGGAGTCTAAGCACAACTTCGAGACCGACCCTATTGAGACATATATAGATGGCGATTGGGTACGTGCCAAGGGTACTACACTTGGTTCCGATAACGGTATGGGTGTTGCTGCTATTATGGCTGTTATGGAAGACAAGACATTGGTACATGGTCCTGTCGAGGGTCTTATCACAGCCGATGAGGAGACAGGCATGTTCGGTGCTAACGACCTTCCTGCCGACGAGCTTAATGGCGATATACTCCTTAATCTCGACTCGGAAACTTGGGGCAAGTTTGTTATCGGCTCGGCTGGCGGTATAGATATTACTGCTACTCTCGCCTATAAGGAAGTGGCTACCGACAAGGAGGACGCTGCTGTAAAGGTCGTTATCAAGGGCTTGAAGGGTGGTCACTCTGGTCTTGAGATACACGAGGGACGTGGCAATGCCAACAAGCTTATGGCTCGCTTCGTTCGTGAGGCTATCGCCGAGTATGGCGCACGTCTTGCAACATGGCACGGTGGCAATATGCGTAATGCCATTCCGTTTGAGTGTGAGGTGGTATTGACACTGCCTAAGGAGAATGTTGAGGCTCTTAAGGAGGACATTGAAGAGTGGTGCAAGCTGTTCAACCACGAGTATCGCACAATCGAGGAGAACATCCAGTTCTTTGCAGAGGATGTGGCTACTCCGGAGAACGAGACTCCTGAGGAGATTCAGGATAACCTCTTGGACGCTATCTATGGCTGCCACAACGGTGTATTGCGTATGATTCCGGTGTTCCCTACAGTTGTTGAGACATCATCTAACCTCGCTATTATTGACATCGAGGGTGGACATGCCTACTTCAAGCTGCTTGCCCGTTCGGCTAACGAGAGCATGCGCGACTATATTGCCAAAACTCTTGAGTCGACATTCTCTATGGCTGGCATGAAGGTTGAGTTTAGCGGAGCATACGGTGGATGGGATCCTAACACCGACAGTGAAATTCTGCACCTGCTTGAAAAGAACTATCTTGAGCTGTTTGGCGAGGAGGCTATCGAGCAGGTAGACCACGCTGGTCTTGAGTGTTCGGTTATCCTTGAGAAGTATCCGCACCTCGATGTTGTGTCTCTCGGTCCGACGCTTCGCTCACCGCACACTACTATTGAGCGTTGCAGCATCTCTACTGTTGCTCCTTTCTGGGAACTGTTGAAGAAGACTATGGAGACAGTGCCAGTTAAGTAATTTCGCTTGCGAATTTTGAACACCTTATTACATATACAACAAAAAGAGGGTGTGTCAAAACTCCCAATATAAATAACAAAAAACTCGTTGTACGTTCTTGTGTGGATGTACAACGAGTTTTTGTTTTTCTACAAAAAAGAGCCTTATAAACAATT
>OOBS01000103.1_pt1 | contig 50637 bp, 39 predicted proteins | sample 1671381 | NCBI WGS metagenome assembly OOBS01 (sample SAMN06348151, study PRJEB24527) | human gut metagenome | biome: human gut; feature: ankylosing spondylitis patient; material: feces | host: Homo sapiens | place: China | collected 2015-10 | reverse complement strand
CAAGAGCAATTAACCTACGCTCATTTCCAATAAATTACACTCTTTTCGTAACTTCGTCAAGCAAAGTTATTATTATCTTGTTAAAGCGAAGTATACAAATCGTTCATATAATAGCAAAAATTGATATTGGGCATTTTTTTTTACATCATTGAACGATTTGTGTTATTGGTATGACCGATTTATTGTCTTATTTCTTTTTGGGGGCTACAGAAAACGATGTTCTGTCTGTTCAATAAGCAAATAAAACAAGTAAGACTAATGCTAAATTCACAGAAAATCAATATCAATTTGCAATTGAGACATCTAAACTCTCATCTATGGGTAATCAAGAAGGAGTATGGCATAGCACCATCAGATGTTAATATTGAAGGTACGACTTAACATCGTGCCTCCTCTTTTTTTATATATAAGCGTGCTTTATACACTTATTTCACTATTTGTTCCCCTTTTCGCACGATTTGTCCACCTCGGTAATAAGTATTTTCCTTAATTTTGCCGTAGTAAATATAAGTAATAAATAAACCTGATTAAAGAAAACCTCAATCGTAAGACAATGGACAAAGGTCTGAAACTTATTTTGTTTTTATTTATGTTGCCATTGGCAGTAGCTACGGCAGCTGGCAAGAAGCCGATAAGCGAAAAGCAGATGTCGGCTTACCTCATGGTGTTTCATCGCGACGACACACATAGTCTGTATATGGCTTTGAGTAGGGACGGCTATCATTTCACAGCTCTTAACAATGCTCAGCCAGTTATTTGTGGCGACACAATAGCCGAACAGCGTGGTGTGCGCGACCCGCATATCTATCGTGGGCCTGACGGTGCCTTTTATCTTGTAGCTACCGACCTGCACATCTATGCGCAGCGCGAGGGCAAGCGTTCTACCGAATGGGAACGCGATGGAGAAACATATGGTTGGGGCAACAACCGTGGATTGGTTCTAATGAAGTCTAAGGACCTTATCAACTGGACTCATACTGTGGTAAACATCAACGAGATTTCGCCCGAACTTGCCGACATAGGATGTGCGTGGGCACCAGAGACTATATACGACGAGAAGGCTGGACGGTTGATGATATACTTTACCATGCGTCACAAGAATGGTCCAAACAAGTTATACTATGTATATGCCAACAACGACTTTAACCGTATTGAGACCGCTCCAAAGTTGCTCTTCGAATATCCCGATACCAAGATTACTGCTATCGACGGCGACATCTGTTATGCTCAGGGCAAGTATCATCTGTTCTATGTGGCTCACGACGGTACACCAGGTATCAAGCAAGCTACATCCGACAGTATCAACAATGGTTGGCTGTACGACCCTGCATGGTGCGACCCTGAGCCAACAGCTTGCGAGGCTCCTACCGTATGGAAGCGTATTGGCGAAGACAAGTGGGTATTGATGTACGATCATTATGGACAGAAGGTGCACAACTTTGGCTTTGTTGAGACTACCGACTTTAAGACATTCCGCCCGTTGGGACACTTCAATGAGGGCATAATGTTTGCCACTAACTTCGACCAACCTAAGCATGGAGCTGTGGTGCAGATAACGGAGAAGGAGGCGAAGAGGTTGGAGAAAACACAAAAATAAAGCCTCACCCCCAGTCTATCCCCAATAGAGAGGGGAGTAATGTGCAATGATTGTTATAAATAATAATAGTATAAATAATAAACATTAATAACCAGCTTCACATACCATTATGAAGAAAACATTTATTACCTTAGCTCTTGCTGCCATCGCTCTCTGCCCATCGCAGACCAAGGCACAGCAGAACCCAATTCTCCCCGGCTTTCATGCCGACCCCGAGATAGTATACAGCAACCTTACCAACCGCTATTATATATATTCCACCACAGATGGTGCGCCAGGGTGGGGTGGCTATACATACCGATGCTTCTCGTCGGCCGACCTTAAGGAATGGCGCGACGAGGGCGAAGTGCTTAATGCCAAAAATGGTCAGATACCTTGGGCCAACGGCAATCTGTGGGCACCAGCCATACAGGAGGTAAAGACAGGCAAGGGCAAATACAAGTATTATCTCTATTATAGTGCCAATCCCAAGGCGGGTGGCGGCAAGGAGATTGGTGTTGCCGTTAGCGATAGTCCTGCAGGTCCGTTTGTTGATTACGGCAAGTCGATAGTCAATACCATACCTGACGGATGCCACGGTCAGCAGATAGACGTGGACGTGTTTGTAGATCCACGCTCTAAGAAGCCCTATCTCTATTGGGGCAACGGCTATATGGCAGGTGCCGAGTTGCAGAAGGATATGACAACCATTAAGCCACAAACACTCAAGGTGCTCACACCTAAGGGCGGCACATTGCAGGATTATGCCTATCGTGAGGCTCCGTACGTGTTCTATCGCAATGGTATCTACTACTTTATGTGGTCGGTAGACGATACAGGTTCGGCCAATTACCACGTAGCTTATGGTACGGCCAAGTCGCCTCTTGGTCCTATCACTGTGGCAAAGAATCCTATAGTTATACAGCAAGACCCCAAGCATGGTATCTATGGTACAGCGCACAACTCGGTTATTAATGTTCCAGGAAAAGACGATTGGTACATTGTGTATCATCGTATCAACAAGTACTTTATCAATGCCGATGAGCAACCGGGCATACATCGTGAGGTATGCATCGACCGAATGGAGTTTAATGCCGACGGCACCATAAAGCCTGTAACTCCATCTAATGCCGTAATCAACAAGGATGGTTCTATCGATCTCATCAACAATGGCAATCCTCTTTTCCGCCATGTACACACAGCCGATGCTGCCGCATACGTAGAGGGCGATACCCTTTGGCTATTTGCCGGACACGACGAGGACGATGCTCCACGAAACGAGTATAAGATGAAGGATTGGCTTACTTTTTCTACCACCGACCTCAAGCATTGGCATCAGCACCCAGTGGGACTTGATATATCTGCCTTTAAGTGGGCAGACAGCAAGCAAGCTTTTGCTGGACACGTTGCCAAGCGTAACGGTAAATACTATTGGTATGTGTCTACCAACTGGTGTGGCATTGGTGTGGCTGTAAGCGACAAGATAACCGGTCCGTATAAGGATGCGTTGGGCAAGCCGTTGCTCACCAATAAGGACTGTCGTGGCTCTAAGCATAGCTGGGCTTGCATCGACCCTGCCATCTTTATCGACGACGACAATACACCTTATATAATATGGGGCAATCGCCAATGCTACATAGCTAAGCTAAAAGACAACATGATTGAGATTGATGGCGACATCCATCAGCTTGACCTTGGCAGCGACTTCCCCTTTACCGAGGCTCCTTGGGTGCACAAGCATGATGGCAAATACTATCTTACATATGCTGTTAGTTGGCCCGAACGTATGGGCTATGCCATGAGCGACAACATTATGGGGCCATGGAAACCTATGGGGCTGATAGATGGTGTGGCAGGCAATAGCAACACCACTCATCCGTCTATCGTTAAGTTTAAGGATCAATGGCTGTACTTCACACACGATGGTTCGCTGCACGACGGTCACTCGTATAAGCGTAGTGTGGTGATGAAAAAGCTGGAATATAATAGCGATGGGTCGATAAAGCCCGTTGACAGTACACCGAGCATAGTGAGGTAGAATATGAGCCTTACCACAACCCCTCCTCAATAGGGAGGGGAATGTAATTGCTAATAATCATCGTACGAACATAATATTATCTTTATATTCAGATTAAATGAAGTCTTTTATCTTAATCTCTGCATTCATCGTAGCTGCATCAGCCACGGTGTCTGCCAAAACTAACACTACTAAGGTATTAGCCAATGGCTATCCTTACAGTCAGGTGCCATTCACGAATGTAAATCTTGCGCACAACTCTTTTTGGGGAGCACGTCTACAGGCTGCCCGTGAGGTAACTGTGCCTCTTGCATTCTCAAAGTGCGAGAGCGAGCATCGTTATAAGAATTTTGATATGGCTGCTTATACTCTTAAGCATCCAGAACATCCGGGCTTGAAGACACCCGAGTGGGATGTTGCCAAGATAATGGGATTCTCGTTCGACGATACGGATGTGTACAAGACTATTGAGGGTGCAAGCTATATATTGCAGACATATCCCGACAAAAAGCTTAAGGCTTATATCGATAGTGTGCTCAACATTGTGGCTGCCGCACAAGAGCCTGACGGCTATCTTTATACCGCCCGTACTATCAATCCCGAACATCCACACGGATGGTCTGGCAAGAAGCGTTGGGAGAAGGAGGAGGATTTAAGCCATGAGTTGTACAACCTTGGTCATATGGTAGATGCTGCTTGCGCCCACTATCAGGCTACTGGCAGCCATAAGTTCCTCGATATAGCCCGCCGCTATGCCGACTGTGTATGTCGTGAGGTAGGTTCTTGTTCAGGTCAGACAACTGTTGTGCCTGGTCATCAGATTGCCGAGATGGCTCTTGCCCGCCTTTATACACTTACTGGCGAGAAGCGTTATCTTGACGAAGCTAAGTATCTGTTGGACTCCCGTGGCAAGACAAACTTCCGTAAAGAATACTCGCAGAGCCATAAGCCAATCCTTGAACAAGACGAGGCAGTAGGTCATGCTGTACGTGCCGGATATATGTATGCAGGCATTGCCGATGTTGCTGCCCTTACTCAGGACTCGGCTTATATCAAGACCGTGGACCGCATATGGCAGAACATCTATGGCAAGAAGGTTTATCTAACAGGTGGTGTTGGCGCATTGCATTGGGGCGAGGCTTTTGGCAAGAACTACGAGTTGCCTAATATGACTGCCTACAACGAGACCTGCGCTGCCATCTCTATGGTTTACCTCAACGAGCGTATGTTCTTGCTTCATGGCGAGAGCAAGTATATTGACTGCCTTGAGCGTACATTATATAATGGTGTAATCTCGGGTATGAGCATGGACGGTGGTCGTTTCTTCTATCCTAATCCGTTGTCGAGCGACGGCAAGTATGCCTTCAATGCCGACAATACAAAGACTCGTCAGCCGTGGTTCGGTTGTGCTTGTTGTCCAAGTAACCTTTGCCGCTTCATACCTTCGGTGCCTGGCTACCTCTATGGCGTTAAGGACAACAACATCTATGTAAATCTGTTTGCTGCCAACACCTCTACCATTCAGGTAGGTGGTAAGGATGTGGTACTTGAGGAGTCTACACAATATCCTTGGGATGGCGATATCCAGATACGTGTGGTTAAGTCGGCTGCCAAGAATGCCAACCTCTTGGTGCGCATTCCTGGTTGGGTTCAGAATCAGGTTCTGCCAAGCGATCTCTACAAGTACAGCGACACAGCCAAGCCTGCCTACACCGTTAGCGTCAATGGCAAGAAGATTGAGGCAGACCTTGCTGCCAACAAGGGCTATCTGCCTGTTAAGAACATCAAGAAGGGCGATGTCGTTCGCATCCATTTTGATATGCCTGTACGCACCGTTGTTGCCAACAATAATGTCAAGGACGACGAGGGTCGTGTGGCCGTAGAGCGTGGACCAATAGTTTATTGTGCCGAGGCTGCAGACAATCAGAACGAGCCTGTGCTACGTGCCGTTATAGGCAAGCAGCCTACATTCGACGTTGTAGACAACTATAAGATTGACAACACCGAGACGAAGGGTGCGCCTGCCTTTGCTGTAAAGGCTATAACAACCCAGGCTCAGATGCTGGAGGATGGTGCAAATGGCGTTTCGGTTAAGAATCAGAAGCTAACCCTAATTCCTTATTATGCTTGGAACCATCGTGGCGCCGACCAAATGAATGTTTGGTTTGTTCAGTCGCTTAAGATGCTGGACAAGTAGTATCGTGTAATACTGTATTGTATATAATAACATAATAGGTATGGCATAAAGGCTGTGCTTATTATGTTATTTTTTGTTATTCAATAGTATAATAACTATTATTGTACCTTAATAAGCAATAATAGTCCATCTAATATTAGCCTTTTGTATACTTTTGTACAGAGTTTTAATAACTGAAAACCAACTAAAACCATAGCATACAAATGTATCTGCGCAAAACTCTTATTACGATTTTCTTTATTGCGGTTTCTTTATTTGAGGCCGTAGCTCAGTCGGCGTTCGCCCCATTTCCTAAGGCAGCCAATCCTTATTGGCGTACCGATGTGCCAAAGTCTATGCGTCAAGACTATATACGTCTTGGCAACCAATATAGTGGAAAGACATGGGACAAGATACCAGATGAGGTGTTTGCCCAGTTCCGCACAACGGGAAACCGTACCAATTATGAAGACTCTTGTTTTGCCCGCCGCTGCCAGTTTGCATGTCTTGTTATGGCGGAGGTTATGGAGTATAAAGGCCGTTTTATAAAGGACATCTGCAACGGACTGCATTACTTTATCGACAAGGAACCATGGTGGGGTCTGCCTGCACATTATCCTGAGGCTAAACCCGACTCGACAATACAGTCAGTAGACCTATTCAATGCCGAAACCTCATCCATGCTTGCATGGACCTTGTATATGCTGTCAGCAGAGATAGATCGGGCAGAAAGCGGATTGTCAGAGCGTATAAGCCACGAGATAGACCGACGTTTCCTTACCCCAACACTTACAGAGAAGCATGGATGGATGCGCAGCGTGAACAACTGGAACACATGGATAATGAGCAATTTCATTGAGACCTGTTTGATATGCTATCCATCCGACTCCAAACATCTTGCCAAGGCTTTGAAGATAAACGAGTCGTGTATGCGCCTCTTCCTTAACGGCTATCCCAACGATGGTGGTTGCGAGGAAGGTGTTGGTTATTGGGATCGTGCTGGAGCCTCATTCTTCGAGTCTTTGTGGATGTTGCGTGCTGCAGAACCTATTATTAAGTATGCTGACAATCGTATGTTGCAGACTTCTGCCGAACTGCAGAAGGTGGCAGCAATGGGACGCTTCATTACAACAATGCACATAGGCAACCTTTCGTTTGTGAATTTCTCGGATGCCAAGGTGCAGAATGTGCCTAACATCAATATCCTATTTCCATACGGCGAGTGGCTAAAGGATAGCTGCACGTTGGCATCAACCGACACCTTGATGGTGCATAAATGGCAAGAAGTGGGCACACAGATGATGCAGTTTGCTGCCTATATAGCCAACAAATACAATTACTATGTCAAACCATCAACTCTCTTCCTGCAGTCGGGCAACTGGCCCACACTTGGTAGAGAGCTAATGCTGCTGTCTATGCTTAAGCATTTAAGCCATACACCTGTCATGCAACCCAAGACCTTGGATGCATGGCTTGCTAATTCGCAGATAATGGTGGCAAGCAACGATAGCTGGCTAATAGCTGCCAAGGGAGGCAACAACGCCGAGAGCCATAACCACAATGATGTGGGGTCCTTCGTGATATACCGCAATGGAGAGCCCGTTGTTATAGATCTTGGTAGAGACACATATACGTCGCAGACCTTTGGGCCACACCGTTATGAGATGACAAACAACCGCTCGCTGTATCACAACGTGCCAGTTGTAAACGGATACGAGCAGAAAGACGGTCGTCAGTATGAGGGCATAAACGTAGATCATACTTATACCGACTCAGCATCTATTATGCTTGTTGATATAGCCAAGGCATATCCTGTTGAGGCTGGAGTAAGGTCGTGGGTGCGTCGGCTGACGTTGGATCGAATGCATAATAGGATTGAGATAACCGAGCATATCATTATGAATGATAATGATGAAAAATCAGGTTCGGATAATGTTCAGCAGGCTAAAGCCAACTCTTTGCAGAATGACAGCAATTCAACCGATATAACACTTATGTGCTATGGCTCACCACGCAGTATGCAGCAGGGTAGGGTGGCGCTTGCAGATGGCAAGACTGTGCTTGTGTACAATCCAGAGACTGTGGATGTATCTTGGAGCAAGCTACAGATGAACGATGGCATAATGAAGACCCAGTGGCAAGACAATGTCTATCGACTTGTTATGAAGTCAAGACTTAAGTCGGGCATCATTAGGTATTGGTTCGAATAAGATGTATGTTTTTGTTCATATCTTAATTATTGCTCCTTTATTACTGATAATAGTCAGTCGATGATAGTTATTATTAATAATTTTGCAACGTCTGATAACTAAAACGGTATATTATTTAACAATCATCATAACCTATACAATTAATATGAAGAAGATTTTCGCGGCCCTATTTGCGCTGCAACTCTCTTTTGCTCCGCTTCTTGCACAGGCTCCAATGGATGGCGGCGTGTGGAAGGACAATACGGGTAAGCACATCAATGCACATGGTGGCAGTATATTTAACTACAAGGGAACGTACTATTGGTATGGCGAAAGCCGTTCGGATGATGGCAAGCCATATAGTTCGCTTGGTGTTAGTTGCTTTACCTCAAAGAATCTTAAGGATTGGACCAATCATGGTCTTGTACTTCCAGTATCCAAAGAGTCGGGTAGTGACATTGAGGGCGGATGCATTATAGAGCGCCCAAAGGTGCTGTATAATGCCAAGACTAAGAAGTTTGTTATGTGGTTCCATTTGGAACTTAAAGGTCGGGGATATGGTGCGGCACGTGCTGCTGTGGCTGTTAGCGATACACCATTCGGTCCTTTCAAGTTTGTGCGTTCTGGTCGTGTAAATGCTGGTGTCTATCCTATTGGTTTTGCCAAGCCAGATACAACAGACCTGCGTCATCAGTTGTTGTATCCAGAACTAAAGAAGTGGTGGACACCTGAGTGGCGCATGCAGATAGAGCGTGGCATGTTTTTTATGCGCGACTTTGATGGTGGACAGATGGCACGAGATATGACCGTCTTTGTAGACGATGACGGCAAGGCATACCACATATTCTCATCCGAGGACAATTTAACGATCCAGATAGCTCAGCTCACCGATGACTACATGCAACACAACGGCTCGTTCGTTCGTGTTGCTGCTGGTGGGCAAAACGAGGCGCCTACTATCTTTAAGAAAGACGGCATCTATTGGATGATAACAAGTGGATGCACCGGTTGGGCTCCTAATGCAGCCCGTATGTTCTGTGCCAAGAACATATTTGGTCCATGGAAGCAGTTGCCTAACCCATGCCGTGGCGAGGGTGCCGACAAAACCTTTGGTGCACAGGGTACATATATATATAAGGTGGAAACTGCCGCACAGAAGAAGATGTTTGGTGGTGCCGACTATGTATTTATGGCGGATATGTGGAATCCAAAACATCTGAGCGACAGCCGACATATGTGGATACCAATAGTGTTTGAGGATGGTATGCCGGTATTGAAAAAACACCAATCAATAAAATAAAAAGGTAAAAATATAAAAACTGTATAATATATGATTTCCAAAACCAATAATCTTAACACATTGCTCACCTCCCTAAGGGGCAGAAGTTGGGCTTGTGGTCTCTTGCTCGTTTTCTTGTTGGCTCTTCCTTTAACCTCTACAGCTGCAAAGAAGAAAGTACATGAGCAGAACGATCGTCAATACTGGTGTTCGCTTGCCTATCGCATGGCGCAACCAGTACTTGAGAATATGGCAAAGGGCGAACTGCAGAAGAATATGCAGACCGAGTTCAGTCCAAGTTTTGACAACCGCAACCGCAAGGTACTATATATGGAATGTTTTGGCCGACTGATGGCTGGCATTGCCCCATGGCTAACCTTGCCCGACGACAATACAGCAGAAGGAAAGCAGCGCAAGCAGTTGCGCCAATGGGCATTGCTTTCGTACAAGAATGCTGTAGATCCTCAGAGTGCCGACTATTTGTGCTGGGGCATAGGCGGACAGAATCTTGTTGACGCTGCCTATATTGCCGAGAGTTTCCTTCGTGCTTATGATGTGTTGTGGATGCCGCTCGACGAGCAGACCAAGCAGCGTTACTTGGCCGAGTTCCGCAAGCTTCGCAAGATAGATCCTCCATATACCAACTGGCTCCTCTTCTCGTCAACAATCGAGAGTTTTATGGCAAAGGCTGGTGGCGAGTATGATGAATATCGTGTAAACTCGGCATGTCGCAAGATGGAGGAATGGTATGTTGGTGACGGCTGGTATGCCGATGGACCTTCGTTTGCATTTGACTATTACAGCTCTTACGTGTTCCATCCGATGTATCTTGAGACACTTCAGGCAATGGTGGATGCCAAGGCAAATACACGTCTCGACTATCAGAAGTATTATGATCGTGAGCTGAAGCGTTGTCAGAAGTATTCTATCGTGCTTGAGCGTTTCATAGCTCCCGATGGCACCTTCCCCGTATTTGGCCGTAGCATACCATATCGTATGGCTACTATGCAGCCGCTGGCTCTTATGGCATGGTATCAAACCTTACCTAAGGATCTGTCTAACGGACAGGTGCGTGCTGCTCTAACCAAGGTATTACATCGTATGTTCGACCATCAGCAGAACTTCAACGAGGGGGGATATCTAACCATCGGATTCTGCGGTCATCAGCCAAACGTAGCCGACTGGTATACCAACAACGGCTCGCTTTATATGACCACTCTTGCCTTTATGCCTCTTGGCTTGTCTGCCACACATCCGTTCTGGACCGATGAGGCTAAACCTTGGACACAGGTTAAGGCATGGAATGGCGAGGCTTTCCCTAAGGATCATCATTGGGGAGATGATATCCAGACTAAGGATAAGTGGTAAGAAATTTTATATATTTTCTCTAAACAATAAATCGTTTTAAAATATGAACGTAATAACAAACAAACTCAACACTTCACTACCTTCTCTATTGGGGAAGGCCAGGGTATGGGGCTTCTTTTTGTTCTTGCTCTTTTCCCTCCCTCTATCTGCTAAAACTTGGACTGCCGACCAGGTGAAAGAACTCATTACACGTGTCAATACATACTGGCAGCAGAACAATAAGGCCGAAACACGCTCGTTCTGGGACCCAGCTGCCTATCATACAGGCAATATGGAAGTGTATAAGTTGCTAAAGGACGACAAGCAGCTTGACTATACACGCCGTTGGGCTTATCATAACAATTGGAGTGGAGCAACCGAGGCAGACCCAAGTCGTTGGAAGTATGCCAATTATGGCGAGGGTAAGGATTATGTGCTTTTTGGTGACTGGCAGGTATGCTTCCAAACATATATCGACCTATACAACCTTGCTATTGCCAATGGCGGTACCGATGCCGACAACTACTTCATGGTGAAGCGCGCCAAGGAGGTAATGCATTATGAGGCTTACTCAAAGAAGGACGACTACTGGTGGTGGAGCGATGCTTTGTATATGGTTATGCCTGTTATGACAAAGATGTACAAACTTACGGGCGATGTGCAGTATCTCGACAAACTCTACGAGAACCTTCTATATTCCGATCGTATTATGCTCGACCAGGAGACTGGCCTATATTTCCGCGATGCTCGCTACGTTTATCCTAATCACAAGAGTGTAAACGGCAAGAAGGATTTCTGGGCTCGTGGTGATGGTTGGGTGCTTGCAGGTCTTGCTAAGGTTCTACAGGATTTGCCAAAAGACTATAAGCACTACAAGTTCTTTGTTGACAAGTTCCAGCGTCTTGCTGATATTGTTGCAAAGACACAACAGAAGGATGGTTATTGGACTCGTTCAATACTTGACCCCAACCATGCTCCAGGACCAGAGACAAGCGGTACAGCTTTCTTTGCATATGGCATTATGTGGGGTGTGAACAATGGCTTCCTTGCCAAGAAGGATTATAAGAAATGCATAGACCGTGCTTGGCAATATATCTCGGAAACTGCTGTTCAGGCAGATGGCAAGGTAGGGTATGTGCAGCCTATAGGCGACCGTGCCATACCTGGTCAGACTGTAGATGCCAATTCACAGGCCAACTTTGGTGTAGGTGCTGTGTTGCTGGCAGCTTGCGAGTACTATCGATATATAGACAATCAGAAATAACTAAAGCTATAGACTGATGAGAAAATCATTAATAATAACAGCCATGGCTGCTGTGGCTATTAGTGTGAGTGCAGCTAAGGTTAAGAAGACGGTTGTGCCTGCAGAGCTAATGCCAACATGGACCGAATGGCACGACCTACAGGTAAATGAGGTGAACCGTTATGGTCTACACACCAACTTCTTTGCCTATGAAGATATGCATGCGGCACTCGCTGGCAATAGGGCACAGTCGGCTAACTATCTCTCGCTTGAGGGTTCATGGAAGTTCAATTGGGTTGCTGATGCCGACCAACGCCCCACAGATTTCTATAAGACCAATTACGACGACTCGGCTTGGAAGACAATGCAGGTGCCCGGTATTTGGGAAATGAATGGCTATGGCGACCCCGAATATGTGAATGTAGGCTTTGGATGGAGATATATGTTCAACGAAGAAGACTACTTCAAGGGTTTCAAGAAAGAGTATAAGGTGACTAACGACAGCGTGCCTGTACCTATAAGCGACAACCATGTGGGCAGCTATCGACGTGTTATGGAGTTGCCAGCCAACTGGAATGGAAAGCAGGTGGTAGCTCACTTCGGTTCGGTTACATCTAACATCTATCTCTTTGTAAACGGACATTATGTAGGTTATGCCGAGGACAGCAAGGTAGCTGCCGAGTTTGACATTACCAAGTATGTAAAGCCAGGAAAGAACCTCATAGCCTTCCAGACATTCCGCTGGTGTGACGGTTCATGGGATGAAGATCAGGACTTTTGGCGCCTATCGGGTGTGGCAAGAAACTGCTACCTTTTCGCCAAGAACCCTAATGTGCAAGTTAGCAATATCAAGCTTACGCCCGATTTGCTCAACGACTATAAGGATGGCGAGTTGCTTGTCAACGTGAACGTAAAGGGAAACCCAATCATCGAGTTCCAACTCATCAACGCCAATAATAAGGTGGTGGGCAAGTCAACGGGTACTTTCAATAAAAAGCTTAATGGTGTGGCACGTTTCACTGTGCCCAATGTGGAGAAGTGGACAGCAGAGACACCTTATCTATATACATTGCTGGCAATAGTCAAGGATGGCAAGGGCAATGTGGTAGAGGTAATTCCGCAAAAGGTGGGATTCCGCAAGGTTGAGATTAAGAACAGTCAACTACTCGTAAACGGACAACCTGTGCTTATAAAGGGTGCCGATCGCCATGAGATTGACCCTGATGGAGGCTACGTTCTAACTCGCGAGCGTATGATACAGGACATAAAGATAATGAAACGTCTGAACATAAACGCCGTCAGAACATGTCATTATCCAGACGACCCAATATGGTATGAACTCTGCGACGAGTATGGCCTATACATTACGGCTGAAGCAAATCAGGAGAGTCATGGCTTCCAATATGGACAAAACTCGCCTGTCGTAAAGAAGATATTTGCCAAACAGATAATGGAGCGCAACCAGCACAACATGGAGATGTACTACAACCATCCTTCGGTGATTGTGTGGAGTTTGGGCAACGAGACTGACAACAGCCAGAACTTTGTTGATGCTTACAACTGGATTAAGAGTCAGGACAAGAGTCGCCCTGTACAGTATGAGCGTGGACTTTGGGGACATGGCGACGACTCGGACATATACTGTCCAATGTATATGTCGCATGACGGAAGCGAGAAGTATGCTAAGAACGATGCCAACAAGCGCCCTCTAATACAGTGTGAATATAATCACACCATGGGCAACTCAAGCGGTGGATTCCTTGAGTATTGGGACTTAATACGCAAGTATCCTAAGTATCAAGGTGGATACATCTGGGATTTCGTCGACCAAGCTTTGCATCGTAAACCCGACTTCAAGGCTTCGCGCACGCTTGCCGATTATGAGGCAATCTCTGCCAAGTACGAACCGGGCAGTGGCAATATGTCGCCCAACTACACATATGGTGGCGACTATAACAAGAAGGATGCTTCGGACAACAACTTCAACTGTAATGGTGTAATAGCTCCCGATCGTCAGCTCAACCCTCATGCATACGAGATTGCTTACGTTCATCAGAATATCTGGGCAGAGGCTGTAGACCTCAAGAGTGGTAAAATATCGGTTTACAATGAGTATTTCTTCCGCGACCTGAGCAACTACGAGCTTGTATGGACAATGATGAAGGACGGTAAGGCTGTGCAGAACGGAACAGTAGAGCAACTAAATGTGAAGCCTCAGCATAGGATAACGTTGACATTGCCTTACAATATTCCTGCCGATGGCGAGCTGATGCTAAACATCGAGTTCCGCCTGAAGAATGCTGAGCCTCTTATGGAGAAGGGTCAGGTTGTGGCTTATCGTCAGCTTGTTGTGCGCGAAGCCAAACCTGCATCTGTGCAGCAGCCCACTCAAAAGGCTAAGCTGAAGGTTACCGACAATAAGAAGGATGGTGTAATCAGCGTAGACGTAAAGAATATGTTGAACATAGTATTCGATAAGGCCACAGGCTTGCTGAAGACTTACAACGTAGCTGGCAAGAACTTGCTGCCCGAGGGTGGTACATTGCGTCCTAACTTCTGGCGTGCTGTAACCGACAATGATATGGGTGCCAACCTGCAAAACAAGTTCAAGGCTTGGCGCAATCCTACAATCAACCTTACATCTATAACAGGCACTAAGGTGGGTAAAGTAGGTGCTCGTGTTGTAGCCGTGTACGACATGCCTGATGTTAAGGCTACACTTACCATCACATACGATATAGATGGCGAGGGCACAATGACCGTTCAGCAGCAGATGAAGACTACTGCAGGTGCAAAGGTGAGCGACCTTATGCGTTTCGGAATGGTGATGGACCTCGACTATAATATGGACAACAGCGAGTTCTACGGTCGTGGACCTATAGAGAACTATATCGATCGCAAGGCAAGTCAGAACATTGGCATTTACAAGCAAACTGCCGACCAGCAGTTCTTCCCTTATATACGTCCGCAGGAAACAGGTACAAAGAGCGACATTCGCTGGTGGAAGCAGACCACAGCCGATGGCTTAGGCTTCTGCATATCAGCGCTTAACAACTACTTCGACGCTTGTGCTCTGCATTATAACATTAGCGACCTTGACGAAGGTGAGAAGAAAGCGCAACGCCATTCTACTGAGGTGCCCCAAAGCAAGTATACTGAACTAAGTATCAACTTGGCTCACTTTGGTGTTGGTGGCGAGAATAGCTGGGGCGCATGGCCGCTTAAGCAGCATCGTCTGCCTTATCAAGACATGACATTTAGCTTCTGTCTTACACCTCTGGGCGTGAAGTAATGATAACCAAATATAAAGCCCTGCCCATATGGGTGGGGCTTTTTAAATACACATCACATCTATGAAAATTTCTAACTTATTATCGTCTTTTCTCCTTGCTTTTGCCACATTCATTCCCTCAACCCCTGCTCTCGGTTCAACCAAAGTGCTTCTCTCTGCCACCAATCCTACAGATATGCAACGCTTTGAAGTGGTAGAGTTCGATGTTAAGGATGTGTGGCAATCGTTAGGCGTTGACTCTGGCAGCAATATCATTGTTAAAGACTTGTACAATCAGGAGGTGCCATATCAGATAACCCACGATGGCAAGTTGCTTGTTGAGATGTCGGTACGTCCACATGGCAAGGCAAGGTTTATGGTAGAGCAAGGCATCCCGCAGCCAATGCGCAGTTATGTAGATGGCTACTTCTCGCATTGGCGTGCCGACGACTTTACATGGGAGAATGACATATGTGCCTATCGAGCTTACGGACCCGCCTTGCAACGCAGCGGCGAGAAAGCATTTGGCTTTGACGTATGGATGAAGTCGACCAATGAACTTGATGTGCGTCGCCGCTATCAGTTGCATCGTGAGGCATGTGACGAGCGTGATGAATTGCGCCGACGTGGACTGAATGCCGATGTCGCATTCGATAGCAAGTCGTTCCACATTGATCATGGTCGTGGCCTGGATTGCTATAACGTAGGTCCAAGTCTTGGTTGTGGCACGCCTGCCCTTATGCTTGGCGACAGTATTGTTATGCCATGGGCGTTTAAGGATTATAAGGTGTTGGACAATGGACCGTTGCGTCTTACCTTCGAACTGGAATATCCCGAGGTTGTTGTAGATGGACAGAGGGTGGTAGAGCATCGACTTGTAACACTCGACAAAGGTGCCCACTTCAACCGTATGACTGTTTGGTACGACGGCTTGACACGTCCTATGAATGTATGCAGCGGTGTTGTGCTGCATTCTGAAGAGTCTATCGACCTGTCGCTATCTTCAACCTATGTGGCTTATTGTGACCCAACCGACTCTCCAGAACGTCACAATTTCCAGATATATGTAGCAACCGTTTATCCCGATGGCATCAATCGCACACGCATGCTAAAGGATTTGTGGCACAAGCAGCAAGGCATTGAGGGCAATGCTGTTGGTATAAAACGTGGTTTGAAGGCAGGTGAACGATGGACTTATTGGTTTGGTGCATCGTGGTGCAAGAGTGGCACAGCCGACAAGGCTGCATGGCTTCAGCAAATAGGCACGTTCGTTAATAATTGTAAGGCACCAATAGAGACGAGTGTTGAGACACGTTGAGAATTTATTTCTCTGCAATAAAAAACATATTTGATAGCAAGCATAGCTACGTTTGATAGCAAGCATAGCTACGTTTGACAGCAAGCATAGATACGTTTGATAGCAAGCATAGATCAAACGCATATGTATCTTTTCAATTTATGGATACGGCTTCATAGGCCAACGATATTAACTTCATCGGCTTACGGTATTAACCGTGTTGGTGGATTAAGTTAATTTAGTTGGATTATGAAGCCGGTCCTTTTTTCTTGATATGGCTCAATTGTTTCCTTATATAATAATGTGTAGAGGCTATTTAAGTATTTATAAACGTTAAATACAGGCTTGTAAGTGTGAAATTTACACTTATAAGCGAAAATAAATAGGAAAACTCTTTGCTGGTAAAATAATAAGTGGTAATTTTACACTCATAAAAGAAGAAACTATAACAATAACTAAAACCAACCGCCATTATGAACCTAATAAAGTTTGCAATTATTGGTGTGGCAGCAACGGCAACAGCCCTTGCATCTTGCACATCAGGTAAACAGGCCGACGAAACAGTATCTGGACTCAATCCTGCACGTTTCGATTCAATAGTTAACAACAAGAAAGTAGCCCTCTACACGTTGAAGAACAGCAACGGTATGGAGGTTTGTATCACCAACTTTGGTGGTCGCGTGGTATCGCTTGTAGTACCCGACGTCAATGGTAAGCCTACAGATGTGGTACTTGGCTACGACAACATAAAGCAGTATACCGATTCTGTCAACAGCCCAAGCGACTTTGGTTCTTCTGTAGGACGTTATGCCAACCGCATTGGTGGAGGCAAGCTTACAGTAGCAGGCAAGACATATCAGTTGCCACAGAACAACTTTGGACATTGTCTTCATGGTGGACCTTCGGGTTGGATATATCAAGTATACGATGCCGAGCAACCTAACGACTCAACACTTGTACTTACCATCGTTTCGCCAGATGGCGACAACAACTTCCCTGGCACAGTTATAGCACATACAACATATAAGGTATTGAGCAACAATACGCTCGACATTACCTTCGACGCTACAACCGATAAGGAGACTGTGGTGAACATGACCAACCACAGCTACTTCAACCTGAATGGTGACCCTTCTAAGGAGGGTACAAATATGTGGCTCTATCTTAATGCAGACAATTATACACCAGCCGACTCTACATACATGACTACTGGTGAGATACGTTCGGTTGAGGGTACACCTATGGACTTCCGCAAGGCACATGCATTAGAGGAGACTATCAACGACACTTCGTTCGACCAGATTCGCAATGCTACTGGCTACGACCACAACTGGTGTCTTAATACATATAAGAATGGCAAGGGCGACGATACAAAGGTTTGCGCTGTTCTGTGGTCGCCTGTTACAAAGATTGGTTTGTCTATGTACACCAATGAGCCGGGTGTTCAGGTATACACAGGCAACTTCCAGGGTACTGGCGTAAGTTGCAAACATGGCATCAAGTATCCTAAGCATGTTTCGGTTTGTCTTGAGAGTCAGAAGTATCCCGACTCGCCCAACAAACCCAACTGGCCTTCGCCATATCTCAAGCCGGGCGAGAAATACTACAGCCATGTGGCTTATCGCTTCTGGACAGGCGAGTTTGGTATCGATAAGTAATGAGACCCGGAAAGGCTAAATAGAGAAAAAATGTTGTCCGTTAGAGCTGTTGATATTTATGAGTATAGTTGAAAGTGAATCGTAATATAAAGTTTGTTGTAGAATAAATATCAATTATGTATCGTAGTAAAGTAAAAGTAGTAGTAAAAGCAGTGGAATATCAGTAAGCTACGACGGACAACAATAAACCCAATAACAATAATAAAAACCCAAATTAAAAATGAACTGGAATACAAATGAATTTGTAGGGCTCGACTGGGCTGTCCTCGTTATCGGTCTCCTTGGAGTAGTATGGGCAGTGTGGCGCGCCATAGTTAAAGACAAGAAAGCCTCTAAAGGCGAAAGCTCATCCGATTATCTCTTCGGCAAGGGCGAACCATGGTACGTAATAGGTATGGCAATCTTTGCTGCCAACATTGGTTCCGAACACCTCGTTGGTCTTGCAGGAACAGGTGCTAAGGATGGTGTAGGTATGGCCCACTGGGAGATGCAGGGTTGGATGATATTGTTCCTTGGCTGGTTGTTCGTACCGTTCTACCAACTCTTGAACAACAAGTTGGGCAAGATTATCACAATGCCCGATTTCCTTAAATTCCGTTACACCCACCGCACAGGCTCATGGTTGTCAATCATTACACTTGTAGCCTACGTGTTGACAAAGGTTAGCGTTACTGCCTTTACAGGCGGTATCTTCTTCGAGTTCTTGCTCGGTATACCATTCTGGTATGGTGCTATTGGCTTGATAGCCATTACAGCTGTGTTCACAGTATTTGGTGGTATGAAAGGCGTAATGACTCTATCTTCCATACAGACACCAATTCTTATCATCGGTTCGTTCCTTGTACTGTTCCTCGGTCTTAATCTTCTTGGCGATGGTAGCATTGCTGCAGGTTGGTCGGCAATGATGGACAATGCTCGTGCCATGCACGATGGTTATGGCATCAACCATATGTTCCACACCGATCAGGGCGACCCTATGTATCCTGAATATCCAGGATATGTTGTGTTCTTGGGTGCTTCAATCATCGGTTTCTGGTACTGGTGTACCGACCAGCACATCGTACAGCGTGTGTTGGGTCAGCAGCCTGGCGAGGACAATGCAAAGGTTATTGCACGTGCACGCCGCGGTACAATTGCCGCAGGTTTCTTCAAGATTCTGCCTTGCTTCATGTTCCTTATCCCTGGCATGATTGCCATTGCTTTGCAGAATAAGGCAGGCTCGGGCTTCGACATGGGCGTAAATGCTGCTGGACAGCTCAATACCGACGCTGCTTTTGCAGTAATGGTTAAGAACGTATTGCCTACAGGTGTCAAGGGTATTGTAACTATTGGTTTCGTTTGTGCATTGGTTGCATCGCTCGCGGCATTCTTCAACTCATGTGCGACACTCTTTACAGAGGACTTCTATAAGCCATTGAAGAAGGGCATGAGCGAGGCTCACTATGTGCTCGTAGGACGTATTGCCACAGTGGTAGTAGTATTGTTGGGCTTGGCATGGATGCCGGTTATGATGTCAATGGATACACTTTACACATATCTTCAGGGTATCCAGTCGCTACTTGCACCGTCAATGGTAGCGGTGTTTACATTGGGTATATTCTCTAAGCGTATCACTCCAAAAGCAGGCGAGTGGGGACTTATCGGTGGCTTTGCTATTGGTATGCTTCGCCTTGTTACCAATGTTGTTACCGACTCGGGCAAGGCTGTAATGGATGGCGCATTCTGGGATTCTACAGCATGGTTCTGGCAGACAAACTGGCTCATCTTTGAATGCTGGCTGCTGGTATTCATTATCGGCTTGATGATAGTTGTATCGTTCTTTACACCAGCTCCATCTAAGGAGCAGATTGAGGCTATAACCTTCACAACCGATTATCGCAAGATGATTCGCTCAAGCTGGAATGTATGGGATATCGTAGGTACATTGCTCGTTATCGGACTGTGTGCTGCGTTCTACTGGTACTTCTGGTAAAAAGTATAAAATACTAGGCTATGGCATTCATGCTATAGCCTGGGCAAACTACCCCACTTAACAACAATATAAGTATATACATGGAAAATTTCTATAACGAACATGACAGACTACTGGTATCTGTAGACTGTATAGTCTTTGGATTCGATGAGGGAGAGCTTCGCGTATTGATGGGCAAACGTAAGATGGACCCAGGACGCGGACTATGGTCGCTATATGGTGGATTTGTTGACGCAAATGAAAGTGTCGACAATGCTGCTAAGCGTGTCCTCTATGGACTTACTGGATTGAAAGACCTGTATATGAAACAGGTGGGGGCATTTGGTGATGTAGACCGCGACCCGGGTGCAAGGGTAGTGTCGATATCCTATTACTCGATGATAAACGTTGCCGACTACGACCAGGCACAGCAGCAGGAGCACGACGTGGCATGGGTTAATATAGAGCAGCTGCCAGAAATGTACTCTGATCATCGCAAGATGGTGCTTAAGGCAAGACGCATGATGCAGGAGAAAATATCGCACGAGCCGATAGGCTTTAATCTTCTGCCTGAGCTCTTCACACTATCTCAGCTACAGCAGGTATATGAGGCAGTTAATGGTGAGGAGGTAGACAAGCGTAACTTCCGCAAGCGCATCAAGGAGATGGACTTCATCGAGAAGACCGACCAAATAGACAAACTTACATCCAAGCGCGGTGCCTACCTCTACCGATTTAACGAAAAGGCTTATAAGGAAGAGCCTAACTTTAAATTATAGAATGTTATCGGGAGTTAGCGGAAGTTATCTGAAGTTATTGGAAGTTATCTGAAGTTATCGGACAATAGTTTCATAGCATAAACAGAAGAATAAAGTCCATTCGATCGGCTTTGCCGCTTGCAAGAGCAAGAACTTCACGAGTGAAGCAAATTTTACTTCCGCTAACTTCGGCTAACTCCTATTAAAAAAATAAGAAAATGAAAGATTTAAGCGCACTCAAAGAAAAGGTGTTCCAAGCCAATCTCGACTTGGTTAAGCACAACCTCGTGATTTTTACATGGGGCAACGTGTCGGGCATTGACCGCGAAAGTGGACTTGTAGTTATCAAACCTTCGGGTGTTAGCTACGACAAGATGACTGTAAATGACATGGTTGTTGTAGATATTGAGACTGGCAAGGTAGTTGAAGGCGACCTTAATCCGTCGTCGGACACTCCCACCCACCTCGCCATCTATCGCGCATTCCCTAACGTAGGTGGTGTGGTACACACTCACTCTACTTATGCTACTGCTTGGGCTCAGGCAGGCAAGGATATTCCTAACATAGGTACAACACACGCCGACTACTTCCACGACTCTATTCCCTGCACTCCAGACATGACAGAGGCTGAGGTTAAGGGCAACTACGAGTTGGAGACCGGCAACGTTATTGTAAAGAAGTTCCAGGACGACAACATCAATCCTGACCACACTCCAGGTGTATTGGTAAAGAACCATGGTCCATTCTCATGGGGAACCGATGCCGACAACGCTGTATACAACGCTGTTGTTATGGAGCAGGTGGCTAAGATGGCATTCGTGTCGTTCTCGGTTAATCCTAACACAACAATGAACCCATTGCTCGTAGAAAAGCACTTCAGCCGCAAGCACGGTCCGAATGCTTACTATGGACAGAAGAAAAAGTAAAAAAGTAAAAAATAAAAACTAATAATTAAAAACAATAAGCAGTATGATTAAGGCATTTGAAAACTTAGAGATTTGGTTTGTAACTGGTGCACAGCTTCTTTATGGAGGCGAAACAGTTAAGATAGTAGATGGTCACTCAAAGGATATGGTTGAGGGACTTAACAATAGTGGCATCATTCCTATCAAGGTGGTGTACAAAGGCACTGCCAACTCTTCTGTAGAGGTAGAGACAGTAATGAAGGCTGCAAACAATGATGACAAGTGTGTTGGTATCATTACATGGATGCACACCTTCTCGCCAGCCAAGATGTGGATTAAGGGATTGCAGGCTTTGAAGAAGCCTTTGCTTCACTTCCACACACAGTATAATGCCGAGCTTCCTTGGGACTCAATAGATATGGACTTCATGAACCTCAACCAGTCGGCTCACGGCGATATCGAGTTTGGACACATCTGCACACGTATGCGTGTACCAAGAAAGGTAGTGGTAGGCTATTGGAAGAGCGAGGAAGCTCAGAAGCAGATTGCAACATGGGCACGTGTAGCTGCAGGTGTAGCCGATGCACACAACGTACGCTGCTTGATGTTTGGTATGAACATGAACAATGTAGCCGTAACTGATGGCGACCGTGTAGAGTTTGAGCAGCGCCTTGGTTACCATGTAGACTACTATCCAGTATCTTCACTTATGGAGTATTTCAAGAAAGTAACCGACGCTGAGGCTGATGCTCTTGTAGAAGAGTACAAGAAGGAATACACCATCAAGATAGATGAGTCGAGCGAGGAAGTATATTGGGAGAAGGTTAAGAATGCGGCTAAGGCAGAGATAGCACTTCGTCGTGTATTGAAGGATGAGGGTGCGCTTGCATTCACAACCAACTTTGACGACCTTGGCGATGCCGATGTGAACGATCCTAACTTCTGTGGTTTCGACCAGATTCCTGGTTTGGCTTCACAGCGTTTGATGGCAGAGGGTTATGGCTTTGGTGCAGAGGGCGACTGGAAGACTGCTTGTCTCTACCGTACACTTTGGGTAATGAACCAGGGCTTAGAGAAGGGTTGCTCATTCCTTGAGGATTACACACTCAACTTTGCTGAGGATCGTACATCAAGTCTACAGAGTCACATGCTTGAGGTTTGTCCATTGATTGCTTCGGATAAGCCAAAGCTCGAGGTACACTTCCTTGGTATCGGTATCCGCAAGTCGCAGACTGCTCGTCTTGTATTTACATCTAAGACAGGTAAGGGTGTTAAGGCTACTGTAGTAGACCTTGGCAATCGCTTCCGTCTTATAGCAAGTGAGGTAGAGTGCATAGAGCCTAAGGCAATGCCTAAGCTTCCAGTTGCTTCTGCACTTTGGGTTCCGCAGCCAACATTCGAGATTGGTGCTGGTGCATGGATTCTTGCAGGTGGTACACACCACAGCGCATTCTCTTATGACATTACAGCTGAGTATTGGGAAGACTTCTGCGAGATTCTCAACATCGAGTTTGTAAATATCGACAAGAACACTACTATCAGCAACTTCAAGCAGCAGCTCCGCAACAACGAGATTTACTATATGCTTGGCAAGGCGCTGAGATAAATTAAAGTGAAAAGGGAAAAGGGAAAAGTGAAAAATCCATTAGTATTATTCACTCTTCTCTCTTCCCTAATTTAACCCATAGTTCTCTTAACCTTATGATATTAAATCTCAGAACTATTGGATTTTTCACTTTTCACTTTTAACTTTTCCCTTTCATATATGACAACTCCAAAACAAACCATACAATCAGGCCGCGCCGTTCTCGGTATCGAGTTCGGTTCTACACGTATTAAGGCTGTGCTTATCGACGAGAACAATGCTCCAATAGCGCAAGGCGCACATGAGTGGGAAAACCGCTATGAAGGTCGTCTTTGGACTTATAGTATCGATGATATTTGGAATGGACTCAGAGACTGCTATGCCGACCTTCGCAAGAATGTTAAAGAGCTGTACGACGAGGAAATAACCTCGCTTGCAGCTATCGGTATCAGTGCTATGATGCACGGCTATATGCCTTTCGACAAGGACGAAAATATTCTTGTACCATTCCGTACATGGCGTAACACTAATACAGGCAAGGCAGCAGCCGAACTTTCTAAACTATTCAACTTCAACATTCCTTTGCGTTGGAGTATTTCACATGTTTATCAGGCTATTATCGACGGTGAGTCACACATCAAGGATATTAAATTCCTTACCACTCTTGCAGGATATGTACACTGGCAGCTTACAGGCGAGCGTGTGCTTGGTATAGGCGATGCTTCGGGTATGCTGCCTATCGACTCTACTACCAACGATTATGATGCAACAATGGTAGAGAAGTTTGACAGCTTGATTTCTTCAAAGGATTTAGGTTGGAAGATACTTGACATTCTGCCTAAGGTGCTGCTTGCTGGCGAAAATGCAGGCAACCTTACCGAAAAGGGTGCTAAGTTGCTTGACCCATCTGGCAATCTACAGGCAGGTATACCTCTTTGTCCTCCTGAAGGCGATGCAGGTACAGGTATGGTTGCAACCAACGCTGTACGTCAGCGCACCGGTAATGTATCTGCCGGAACATCATCATTCTCTATGATTGTTCTTGAGAAGGCTATGAGCCGTCCTTACGAGGCTATCGACATGGTTACTACCCCGTGTGGAAGTCCAGTGGCTATGGTTCACTGCAACAACTGCACATCCGACCTCAACGCTTGGATTTCGCTTTTCAAGGAATATTCAAAGCTTCTTGGTGTGGAGGTAAGTACAGGCGACATCTTCTCAAAACTATATAATCATGCTCTTGAGGGCGATCCAGACTGTGGCGGACTTATTGCCTACAACTACTTCTCTGGCGAGCCAATCACAGGAATGCAGGAAGGTCGCCCAATGTTTGTACGCACAGCAAGCGATAAGTTCAATCTTGCCAACTTTATCCGTACAAATCTCTATGCAGCCGTAGCTGTATTGAAGATAGGCAACGACGTGCTGTTCAAGGACGAGCATGTAGAGGTCGACCGCATTACGGGTCATGGCGGATTGTTCAAGACACCAGGTGTAGGACAGCGCATACTTGCAGCTGCTATCAACTCGCCTATCTCTGTAATGGAGACTGCTGGTGAAGGTGGTGCATGGGGTATAGCATTGCTTGCAGGCTATATGGTGAACAACGACAAGAACGAATCGCTTGCCGACTATCTCGACAGCCATGTCTTTGCAGGCAATAAGGGAGTGGAGATAGCTCCAACTGCCGAGGAAGTGGCAGGATTTGATACTTACATCGAAGCTTATAAGACTGGACTTGCAATTGAGCAGGCAGCAGTGGAAAACAAGAAATAAAATAACAATGAACTCAAGACAACTAATGTATAAAGCAGCCGATAACATCCGTATCCTGGCTGCATCAATGGTAGAGAAAGCTAACTCAGGCCACCCTGGTGGCGCAATGGGTGGAGCCGACTTTATTAATGTCCTTTTCTCAGAATTCTTGGTTTACGATCCAGAGAACCCAGAGTGGACTGGTCGCGACCGTTTCTATCTTGACCCAGGTCATATGTCTGCAATGCTCTATTCAGCACTTGCATTGCAAGGCAAATTTACCTTGGACGAGCTTAAGGAGTTCCGTCAGTGGGGTTCGCCAACACCAGGACATCCAGAACGCGACCTTGCTCGTGGCATAGAAAACTCATCTGGCCCGCTTGGTCAAGGTCATGCTTTTGCTGCTGGTGCTGCTGTTGCAGAGAAGTTTCTTGAGGCTCGCTTGGGCAAGACACCTATGCAGCACAAGATATATGCTTATATCTCAGACGGTGGAGTAGAGGAGGAAATATCGCAGGGCGTAGGTCGTTTGGCTGGCGTATTGGGCTTGAACAACCTTATTATGTTCTATGACTCAAACGAGATACAGCTCTCAACCGAGTGTAAAGTGGTGATGAAGGAAGACACAGCTGCCAAGTATGAGGCTTGGGGCTGGAATGTAATGACAATCAACGGCAACGATCCAGACGAGATACGTCGTGCTCTTGTAGCCGCACAGACCGAGCCAGAGCGTCCTACACTTATTATTGGTCGTACAATCATGGGTAAGGGAGCCTTGAAGGAAGACGGTTCAAGCTACGAGCATAGTATCAAGACACATGGTGCACCGCTCGGAGAAAAGTCGTATGAGAATACAATCAAGCACCTTGGTGGTAATCCTGAGAATCCTTTCTATATATTCCCAGAGGTAGAGCAGCTGTATGCCAACCGTCGCGAGGAACTTAAGAAGATAGTTGCAGCACGTCATCAGCAGGAAGCTGAGTGGGCTGCAGCCAACCCTGAAAAGGCAGAACAGCTTAAAGAGTGGTTCTCTGGAAATGCTCCTAAGATTGATTGGACAGCTGTTCAGCAGAAGTCTGGCTCGGCAACACGTGCTGCTTCGGCTGCTTGCTTGGGAGTTTTGGCAGAACAAGTACCTAATATGGTATGCTCTTCGGCCGACCTTTCTAACTCTGACAAGACAGATGGATTTCTTAAGAAGACACACGATTTGGTAAAGGACGACTTTACTGGCGCATTCTTCCAGGCAGGTGTTTCAGAGCTTACAATGGCTTGCATGTGTATAGGTATGAGCCTGCATGGTGGTGTAATACCGGCTTGCGGTACCTTCTTCGTATTCTCCGACTATATGAAACCTGCTGTTCGTATGGCTGCCCTTATGGGTGTTCCGGCTAAGTTTATCTGGACTCACGACGCATTCCGTGTAGGTGAGGATGGACCTACACACGAGCCAGTAGAGCAGGAAGCACAGATTCGTCTTATGGAGAAGCTGAAGAACCACAAGGGTGAGGATTCTGTACGCGTATTCCGTCCGGCTGATGCCGAGGAGACAACTGTATGTTGGGCAATGGCTATGGAAAATATGTCTACTCCTACAGCAATGGTTCTCTCTCGTCAGAATATTGAGAGTCTGCCAGAAGGCAACGACTACGAGCAGGCTCGCAAGGGTGCTTATGTGGTTGCTGGTTCTGATGAGGACTATGATGTAATACTTCTTGCTTCAGGTTCAGAGGTGTCAACTCTCGTTGGTGGTGCTGCCCTGTTGCGCAAGGACGGTATAAAGGTGCGCATTGTAAGCGTTCCTTCAGAGGGATTGTTCCGTCGTCAGTCTAAGGAGTATCAGGAGACCGTGTTGCCAAAGAGCGCCAAGAAGTTTGGCCTTACAGCTGGTTTGCCTGTAAACCTTGAGGGTTTGGTTGGCGACAATGGCAAGGTTTGGGGCATGGAGAGCTTTGGTTTCTCTGCTCCTTATAAAGTGCTTGACGAGAAACTTGGCTTCACTGCTGACAATGTTTATAAGCAGGTGAAGGAAATGATGTAGTAACAATGGAAAGCTCCATCCCCAAATGGGGCTTTTCTTATACCTAATATATTAATATGAACAATAAACGTCTCCTGTCGTGCATCATCGCTGCTTCGTCGCTGCTTGGCGCATACGCCCAAACCCACACGTTCGACGTGAACACCAAGAAGGTGGGAGCTAAGGTGCAGCCTACTATGTACGGCATATTCTTTGAGGATATCAACTATGCCGCCGATGGCGGACTGTATGGTGAACTTGTTAAGAACCGCTCGTTTGAATTTCCAGATGCGTTGATGGGTTGGAAAGCCTTCGGCAAGTTTGAGGTTAAGAACGACGGACCGTTCGAACGTTGTCCTCATTATGTAGTGTTAGGCTATTCTGGTCATAACGATGCAGCAACTGGTCTGCAAAACGAAGGCTATTTTGGTATAGGTATAGAGAAAGGCGAGGACTATCGTTTCTCTGTTTGGGCTAAGGCTGTATCTGGTGATGCCACTGTTGAGGTGTCGTTGGTAGACGAGAGCACTATGGAGGAACATCAGGAGTTTGCCACTGCCGAACTGAAAGTAAGTGGCAACGAATGGAAAAAGTATGAACTTGTACTTAAGCCAGCCAAAACAGTGCAGAAAGCCAATCTGCGCCTCTTGTTAAAGGGTAAGAACAGCGTGGCTTTAGAGCATGTTAGCCTTTTCCCTAAGCATACATTCAAAGATCGCGATAATGGTATGCGTCGCGATTTGGCACAGGCTCTCTACGATTTGCATCCTGGTGTGTTCCGTTTCCCAGGTGGTTGCATTGTTGAGGGTTCGTCATTGGAGCAGCGCTATCAGTGGAAAAACTCTATAGGTCCGGTAGAATACCGTCCTTTGAACGGCAACCGTTGGCTTTCTACTTTCAACTATCGCCTATTCCCCGACTATTATCAGAGTTATGGATTAGGTTTCTACGAGTACTTCCTCTTGTCTGAGGACATTGGTGCCGAGCCTTTGCCAGTGCTCAATGTAGGTATGGCGTGCCAGTATCAGAACTGGAACAACCCTAAAGCACACGTTCCGGTCGACTCGCTTCAGCCTTACATTCAGGACTGTCTCGACCTCATTGAGTTTGCCAATGGCGATGTCAACACCACATGGGGTAAGAAGCGTGCCGAGATGGGACATCCAGCACCATTCAATCTCAAGTTTCTTGCAGTGGGCAACGAGCAGTGGGACACTCTTTACTACGAGCGTCTGCGTCCTTTCGTAAAGGCTATCAAAGCAAAATATCCCAACATCAAGCTCATAGGTACATCTGGTCCCGACTCTGAGGGCAAGATGTTTGACAAGGGATGGAAGGCTATGAAGGAGCTTAAGGCCGATCTTGTTGACGAGCATTTCTATCGCGATGAGCATTGGTTCCTTTCTCACGGTCTGCGTTATGAGGGTTACGACCGCAAGGGTCCTAAGGTCTTTGCCGGCGAATATGCTTGTCATGGTAAGGGCAAGAAGTGGAATCACTTTGAGACATCGCTATACGAAGCAGCTTTTATGACCGATCTTGAGCGCAACGCAGATGTTGTGGATATGGCTACATATGCACCTTTGTTTGCTCATGTGGATGGTTGGCAGTGGCGTCCAGATATGATTTGGTACGACAACACACGCATGTTCAAGACCGTAAGCTACTATGTTCAGCAGATGTATGCTTGCAACAAGGGCACAAACGTGCTGCCTCTGACAATGAATGGTAAGGCTGTAGCAGGTCAGGAAGGTCAGGACGGACTGTTTGCCAGTGCTGTTGTAGACAAACAGAAGGGCGAAGTGATTGTTAAGGTAGCTAATACTTCGGACAAGACTCAGGAGGTAACACTCAACCTTAACGGCTTGAAAGGCTCGCGTTCAGCTTCGTTGACAACCTTGCAGTGCGACAATATGGATGCCGAGAACACTCTTGACAATCCTAATAAGATTCGTCCCGTTGAGACAACAGCCACTTGTGAAAGCAAGAAGAATGCTACTGTGTTGAGTGACAAGCTTCCGGCAAAGTCGTTCAGAATGTACAAGATTAAGTAATAACAGTAAATGTAGGAAGTACGGCATGTTGCCGTGTCTATCCTTATATAAAACAGGCTACTTGCATCGCTGCGGGTAGCCTGTTTTCTTAGGTACGCTCGGCATGAGCATTATCTAACGGGTGCAAGTCCAGAGTAAGTCCTAATAGCGGGAATTACATAGCCAAGAGCAAGGGTAGCCGCAAGTTTGGTGATTTCAGGATTCACTGTATGATGGACGAGATTGGCAAACTGCATCCGCAAAACATCAAGGGAGCTCGTAACATATTGCTTATCAACTCCTCACCTACAACCTACAACGTATCTGATTATCGTTATACCTATTTGTTGCAAAAGGATGGCAAGTCAAAGACTATCGTTCACTCATTGATTTCACAGAAATGAAGATAACCATTGCTCTCATAGACAAACTAAATCTTCTTCGTAATGGAGAATCACTACCCGCAAGCCAGCTCAAGGGCGAATGGGTGGATGATTTGGTGCGTGATGGTGTCTTGATTAGTACATCGCATGGAAGTAGGAGAACGTTGTTTGCGCCCAATGCAGAAACATTATGCAAAGCGTTAGCTTCTATAGATGAAAGATTTCTTGACATGGAACTATTGCATGAAACTTTGTTGTCTAAGAATACCTTACGTTCGCAGCAAGCATCATCAACAGGTAACTCAAAGTTGGTAATGACACGCTCATGCCCCGGTTTCCCTGTTAACTCATACGAACCAATTCCTTGTACATTGAATGACCGGGAGTTCGTTGTCAACCCACAAGAAGGCAGTTTTTTATTTGTGACAGATTGGCAATCGTTCTTCGTTCCCGATGATGTGGTTGTAGTTGGTATTGAGAATATGGAGAACTTCCGCATGATTCGACAGCAACGAGATCTCTTTGAGCAATGCATTGGTAATAATCGATTGTTGTTCGTCTCTCGTTATCCACAATCCATTGATTTACGTTCTTGGTTGCAGATAATCCCTAATCGCTACATTCATTTTGGTGACTTCGACCTTGCAGGAATCAATATCTTCCTCACAGAGTACAATGCATATTTAGGCAATCGTTCTTCTTTTCTCATTCCATCTGACATAGAAAGACGGTTAGCAAAAGGTACAATTGAAAGATACAATGACCAATATCAAAAGTTTAAAAGTATAAAGTCAAATATCCCTGAGATTCAGCACCTTATTGACGCCATAAACAGATATCATAGGTGCTACGATCAAGAGGGATATATAAAAATAAAAGAACCATGTTTCTCTACCAAAAACTCATAGACCGTTCCACCCTGCGTCAGGGATTTCAGATTCCGGTGGAGTTTCATAATCTGCTGAAAGCAATGCCTGGAGGTATGCCCAAGCATGGGGAAACTCGTAGCGTGAAGGTGTTGATTGATGGCGTGGAGTATGATGTTCAACTAAAGAACCAAGGGTTCGACCGTAAAAAGTATGACGGACATGCAGACGTGATACAAATAAGGTATAACGAAGGAAGTGCGTTGGTGAAGCGGTTGCGAGAAATGTTCTGCTCTACTTGGAGCTATGTTGAGAGTATCAAGAATCTGCCAGAGAATATCAACCGTAAGTTCACCATACGCATACCAGAGGAACAACAGGAGTTTCTTGCTCTAAGTACCACGGATATGCCAAACGTTTTCGTTGCAGATTGCATCACTGCGGCAGTAAAGGCCGAAGTGAAAACGGATGTGAGTACGATGTCTGAACTAGACTTTGAAACCTTTGAGCCTCGTGAGGATAAAAATCTCACCATCGTATCACCGCATCATTCACAAAGCAAAACCAGTGTTCGATCGTCCAACCCTCTCCTTCCACTTTCCAAACGGATTGGTGGAGAAGATAAAGGTGAATAAACATTTGAAAGTGTAGGATTAATGCTTAGAAAATATATTGATTTTGAATTATTGCTGTCCTATAAAACTCCAAAGAGCATAAAAACTGCCCAAAGCCCCGTTTTTAATAGGACTTTGGGCTTCTTTTTCCAATATTAAGTAAGCCCTCTTAGTTGAAAAAAGTTGGTTCTGGTGATATTGTATCTTTGCACACGGTACTAACCCAATTCTTGTTTTACAATTAAGGTGGAAACTGTTACGTGGAATGACATATTAACTATGAAATACCTCAAATGTCAATATGATTAAATGAAACCATAAAAAAAAGCGTACAACCAAAATCAATATGATTTCAGTTGTACGCCTTATTATTTATTCTTGTTAAGAATGTCTATTCTTAAAAGAATACTTACTTAACTTCTTCGAAAATAAACCATATTGATAGTCAACAAATTAGCATTTATTGGTACAAATATGAATGCATTTTAATTAAGCAAAAAAACAAGAAATACATGCTTAATGATAGAATTTGATTCATTTTGTTGCAAATAAGCTAAAAATATTATTTATATTTTCTTTATATAGAAAAATTAGCAGTATCTTTGTTGAGAAATAGAATTTTGTATTCTAGTAAAATTAAGGAGTCTGATTATATATGCCAACTTAAAAATATTGTAATATGCAAGACATTAACAAACATCCCAACTTAGGAGACAATTTCTCTCCTAATTCATATTACAGAGAAGTTCATCCAGAATTCTTCTCAGATACAGTTGTACAATACGAAACACCTTTAACCTCAGAATTGTTCGATTATAAGATGTCCATTCTTTCGACAAAAAAGATGCAAAGTGATTTCGAAAATTTTATAGTTGCAGTTGCAAAACGTTTGATAACTCCAAATATAAAGCCACAAACAGGACCTGATGGAGGTGGAGATGGCAAAGTTGATGCTGAAACATATGAAGTTTCTGAAGATATCTCTGACAAATGGATTGCAACAGAAGAGACTGCGTTGGGAAAAGAATATTGGGCCTTTGCCATTAGTTGTAAAAACAAGTGGAAGCCTAAAGTCACTTCTGATATAGAGAAAATTGTTAATACGAAGAGAGGTTATACAAAGGCTCTTTTCTTTACCAACCAGTTTGTCAAGTCGAGTACTCGTGCAGAAACAGAAGAAAAACTTTCGGAAAAATTTGGGATTAAAGTTGAAATTTATGATGCAAATTGGCTATCTGATGCCGTTTTCAATAACGGTTGCTTGCAAATAGCTTTAGACACTTTAGCATTCTCTGATGAGTATAAGCGCAAAACTATTAGTATAGGAGCTAAAGATAAGTTACGTAAAGAACGTCTTGATGAAATTGAAAATTCCATATTACATCATATAAAAGGATTAAATACTGAATATATAGACGAATTACTTGAAACATGCATACTCAGTAGAGCTCTTGAACGTCCTAAGACTGAAGTCGAAGGTCGTTTCAAACGTTCAATAAGAGAATGCAGCGCTCATGGTTCAAAACAACAAATGTATAATATTGTTTATGAACATGCATGGACATCATTTTTCTGGTATGAGGATATTGAAGCAGTTCGCTGTGATTACAACACACTAAAATCTTTTCTCGAAGAACAATGTAATGTGACTCGAATAGAGAAGTTTACAAACATATTAAACAATTTAGTCAATTCTGCAAAAGCAGGCATGATATGTCAGGATTTTATCAAGTCAGAAATAAATTATATTTACGATTTAGAAGAAAAACTTAAAAAGGATTCGAACCACAAATCAAGTTTACTTTATCTCCAAATATACATTCATGAACAATATATCATCGAACATCTTAATGATAAAGAAGCATTAAACAATGCTATAAAGGAAATAAAACCTTTATTGATTGAGTCTGCTTCTCATTTAGAGATTAGCATCGAAGCACATTACAAAATCATAAAAATGCTCTCTTCTTTTGTAGGCGAGAATAAAGACCTTGAGATGTTAATTGATGAAATTGCGGACATAATAGCAGAAAGACGTTCTAAAGCTGAAGCTGCAAGAGTAAGACTTGAAAGAGCAAAAGACCACATGAATGGCAAACGATGGTTGGCTGCTGTCAAACAATTAGGTTTTTGTGTCTATGCATTTGAGCAAGAATCTTGCATGACAGAACTAATCCGTTCATCTGGTTATATGGGGATAGCGTTGAACTCTTTAGGATTATACTATAGTGCAGAAGCGTTTCTCGTAAAATCAGCATCATTGCTTTTGCAGGACTTCTTCCATTCTGGGCGAGTTGATCATTTGTTAGTAACTGCACTTCAAGAATTGTGTTCTATTGAATTAAAAATAGGACGCATAGTAATGTATTTCAATTGGTTTGAGTTGCTTATGGTTATTTCACAAAATAATCAATATAATGAAGATACATCGTTCGTGGAACATTGTCATATAGATGATGCTGCATGGGCTTGTCGTTTAGCAGTAAGCAATTTCAATGAAAGTTCGACAGCAAAATTACCCGACATATTTGATCGTTTGGGTATGTATACTTCTTCTGAATTCCTTAAATATGCACTTGGATATACAGAAGATGTTGACAGTGAGTGTTTGCCTAGAATTAAACAGGTTTATGAATCTGCTGAGCTTCGTAAACAACCTGTTTTCGAAGAGTTTTACGATAAATTGAATATTTCTACTGAAGGTGTAGCCTATGCAAAAACTACAGTTCATAACTTTACAATAACAGTTACTTATGAAAATGACCCTCAAACTCAACATGTAGCAGAAATATTCTTAGCGTCTATAGAGTCATTTATGGCAACTTTTGAAATACAAGATTTTGTCGTGATTGACGAACAAATATCTGTAAAGATTGCTTTTACTGATAAAAGTACTGATGTCGTTTATATAGAAGAAAATAACAAATATGAATTATGCTTAAATCGCAAAGATTTTAATGACAAACAATTTTGGGAGTGTTTTTTGAAATTTATATTGTCATTACTTTGTCGGAATGCAGTTACTCGTACTTCGATAGAAAAGATGATTGAGACAAGGCAACATGGAGAAAAACTTATGGATAGGGTATCTGTCCTTTTGCGTTCCATAGACGCATTTAACAACATTCTTGGCAAAACTTATAAATATAGATTAGAAGATTGGATAAAAGATTCAGATAAAGTGTATTCGTTGAAAAGAATTGATGCAAATTCAGAGGATAAGGTCTTTGGAAATAAAGTGCAATCTACTATGACTTCATATAAAATTAATTCAAATATGAATTTATGGAAAGATGCTGAGTGGACAGGATGCGCTTTTATACAAGATGGATATAGATGTGGTCCAACAATTTTGGGATTGGCATTCAGAAATATAGATAGGGGTAGAGCTCTCGTTGAAGAATGGAAATCAGTTACTAAAGTTAAAATATACATTGTAAGAGGTATCGATGCTGCTCATCCTTCATGGTACCGAGTTTGCATAGCTCCTGACATTTCCTCAAGAAATGCAAGCAAAGAACGCTTTGTTGCAACATTCTGTAGAAAGCATACCATGACCCCTTCTTCCACTATAAATTTAAATCGTTTTGAGGAACAATATCACAAATATGGTGGTTGCAAATTAATGGCTTGCCATATTACCGATGACAATGCTATAGATATTCCTACAGCGATTGATGATGCCTTTGATTATACAGGTGTTGAGTTTTGGGATGCTCATAAAATATCAAAGGTAGATAATGTCCGTATGGCAATAGAGCCTGATGATAATCCGTTTATTCCAGAAACATCAAAAGATGATGCTCCCATACTTGAAGTTTTGGATGCACTTAAAAATATTGTTCGAAGTAAAACCATATAGACAAATAGATAGGAGACACGTTGATATCACGAGTTTCCCCACAAAGCACCACACTCATTTGCTATCATAAAAAGGTAAATATACTTTTCAAACAATAGAAAATATTTCATTATATTGCGAATAAACTATAATTTTCAAAGAAATATTCTTTATAAAAAGGATTTAAATAGTACTTTTGCAGAAGAAAACGATTACTATATGGCAAGTAAAAATTTAAATAGATTAAAAGTTGTCCTTGCAGAAAAGCAGCGGACGAACAAATGGTTGGCTGAACAATTAGGTAAAGACCAAACTACCATATCAAAATGGTGTACCAATTCAAGTCAACCAGACTTAGGTAATCTAATGCTGATTGCCAAAATATTAAATGTAGAACTGACCGACTTAGTACGGTTCGAAGAATTTAAGCACGAGATAGAATGAAAAAAGAAGAAATACAAGCATTGTTCTCTCAGTTTGAACAAGTATCATGCGTTCTCAATGATGTAGAATGTTGGAGTGCAAGAGATTTGTGTTCTCTGTTAGGATATAAACTTTGGCAAAATTTCACAAAGGTAATAGACAAAGCCAAGGAAGCGTGTATAAATGTAGGACAAAATATAGAAGACCATTTTATTGACGTCAATAAAATGGTTGTTATCGGTTCGGGTGCTGAGCGTCAGATAGATGACATTATGTTAACACGCTATGCTTGCTACCTTATCGCTCAAAATGGCGACCCTCGCAAGCCACAGATAGCATTTGCGCAAACTTACTTTGCTGTGCAAACTCGTCGTGCAGAACTTATAGAACAGCGTCTTATTGAAGTTGAAAGAGTTAAGGCACGTGCTAAACTACAGGAAACAGAGCGTAAACTTTCTGGCGTACTTTATGAACGAGGTGTGAATGACAAGAGTTTTGCTGTGATACGCTCCAAGGGAGACCAAGCATTATTTCGTTTGAATACTGCAACGCTGAAGCGACGCATGGGAATCCCCGAGAAACGACCATTGGCAGATTTTTTCCCCACTATCAGTATCAAAGCAAAAGATTTTGCGGCAGAAATGACGAGTGTGAATGTACAGACCAAAGACCTTCAAGGAGAAAGTCGTATAAGCCAAGAGCATATTGCCAACAATGCTGCTGTTTGCGATATGCTTGTGCAGCGTGGTATAGTTCCAGAGAACCTTCCTCCTGCAGAAGATGTAAAGAAGGTTGAACGAAGATTGACCAGAGAGGATAAGAGAGCTTTGGAAAATAAAAACAAAGGAAAAAGTAAATGGAACAAAATAAGAAAGATTTACTCTTTGAGCAGATAAATAAACTTAATGAGGTTATTTCAACACTTTCGGAAATTTTTTCGCAAGAGGATGTTGCTGACGAAATAAACTTTTCATCAGTAGTGAGTGATAAATTAAAAGATTTTCATAAAGAATGGCAATAAAAGAAACACAGACACAGTTAAATGTTTTGGATTTGTTCTGTGGATGTGGCGGATTGTCTCTCGGTTTTGAAAAAGCAGGCTATCATGTCTTGTTAGGAATTGATGTTTGGAAGGATGCCTTACAAACATATAAGTTCAACCATAAAGACTGCCTTACTTTATGCGCCGATATGTCTACATTGACAGGAGAAGAAGTACAAAAATACATTGGAATGAATAAAGTCGATGTGATTATTGGCGGACCTCCATGTCAAGGATTTTCTATCGCGGGAAAAAGGATCGTAGATGATGAGCGCAACAAACTATATAAAGGTTTTGTTAGAATGGTAGAATATTTCAAGCCAAAGTCCTTTGTTATGGAGAATGTGCCAAATATCCTTTCTATGGGGGACGGCATTATTAAAGCGTCTATTATTGAAGATTTCCAATCATTGGGCTATAACGTACAAACGAAAGTATTGACAGCCTCCGACTATGGCGTACCACAAAATCGCAGACGTGCGGTATTTGTCGGTATGTTAAATGGTACGTTTGACTTTGAAATACCTTCAGTAGAACACAAAGTGACTACGAGTGAAGCGTTGTCAGATTTGCCCGAGGGAAGTTTGGAAGAAGGGGCAGCCTACCCTATAGAAGCCCGATCAGAGTATCAGAAACTTGAAAGGCGCAATAGCTCTGGAGTGTATAATCATGAAATTACCATGCATAATGAGCAAACGAAACGAATAATTTCAATGGTTCCCGATGGTGGCAATTACAAAGATTTGCCCAAAGAACTTCAAGAGACAAGAAAAGTACATATAGCATGGACTCGATTAAATAGCCAGCGTCCAAGCATAACGATAGACACTGGGCATAGACACCATTTCCATTATAAATGGAATCGTGTTCCAACAGTTAGAGAAAGTGCGAGAATACAGTCCTTCCCCGATGACTTCATCTTTTTGTGTAGTAAGACGAGTCAATATAAACAAGTAGGCAACGCTGTTCCACCATTAATGGCTCAAGCAATAGCTGAACATCTAAAAAAGAACTTATGGAAGAAAATAAAATAACATATTATCAGATACCCAACAAAGATTGGTATCGAATACACTTTGTTAGACCTCGGTTTAAGAGCAACATTGAAAATGTGTTGCTCTATATGGCTAATGAGTGTTGTCGAATTCCCAAGTGCTCATGTGCAGAATATAGCAAGAGATATTTTAATGCGATAAAAATGTTCCCTGGAAATATCGACGTAAAAAAGAAGACTCTTGACAACTGGCGAACAGAAATTCCTGCATTGTTTGGATTCTACAATGAAGATAAAAAGAATGATGTGACAGAGACATCAAAGATGGCCAAGTTTCTGCATGAAAATCAGGACTTGACACAATTCTTGCGCTTATTTCTGTTCTCTTTTCAGTTTCCTGGTGGTCACATGAAATCAAATGATGTTAGAGACATAATCTCCCATAACATCAAATTTAAGCCTGCAAGAACAATTATCCAGGTTCTTATGGCTGGCAACGAACTTCTTAGCAACAGAAATGCCTCAAAAGATATGTCAATATCTGCTGAAGAAGCGACATATTGCATTTTCAATGACATTAGGGTAACAAGTGGCCAATTTACTCCAAAAGAAATTGCAGAAACAATATTGTCTAATCGGAAGAACAAGGTAAGATATTACAATCCAAATGATTTAAGATGTCAATCATTGCGTGGTGAAGCACGAACTAAAGGCGATATGACAAGATACGCTGGTGACATATTGGATTATATGGAAATCGCTAATTTGTTGTCGAAAAGCCACGGCTATTTCACCTTAAAGGGTAACGAGTTTTCTGTTTTAAAGACTTTTGCAGAAGATAAAAGTTGGTTTGACGGATATGACAAATTCTATGGAAAGAAGGATATAGCAACCATAGAACTGACAAGATTAGAGCCATATTGGTTCGACTATGTAAACAACTCTATGAATCCAGAGTTGTTCAAAACAGATATTCGTTCTATTATTGAACATGCAGGAGAAATTGATGTCGTTTTTGAGGATAGAATTAAGGAGGTTGTATCTTCTAATAATAGGACAACAAAGGATATTGGAAACTTAGGCGAGGCAATAATATGTGGACATGAAAAAATGCGCCTAAAGATAAATGGTTATGAGAAATTTGTACGTCTTGTGCAAATTGTAGACAGTCCTGCTTACCATCCTGGTTTCGACATAGATAGCTATGAAGCCGATGGCACAGATAATCATCGCTATATAGAAGTCAAAACCACTATCAGTAAGAAAAAGATACAGATGTATGGATTCCATATGTCTTCAAACGAGTGGAATGTGGCCGGCACTATAAAGGAACATTATTGTGTTTATCGGCTCATGCTCAGTGAGCAGGATAGAATACTATTTGTTTTACGAGATCCTGTAGCATTATACAAATCAGATAAGATTGAAGCAGAATCTCACAACGGAATGGAGATATCATTCTCCTCAGAAACATTCAAACCAACAGAATTGTTGACATGGAAAGAATAAAAGTAGCGTCATTGTTTTGTGGATGTGGTGGAATGGATTTGGGTGTTGTCGGAGGTTTCTCGTATCTTGGAAAAGAGTATACAGAAACCCCTTTCGATATTGTCTACTCGGTAGACAATGATGAGTATTGCACCAAAATTTACAATGAGAACTTTAGCCACAAATGCATCGTCAAGGATGTTAGAGATATCAACATTGACGAAATGCCAGAGTTTGATATGTTAATCGGTGGGTTTCCATGCCAATCTTTCTCTATCTCAGCACAGAATCCTCCGCGTTTAGGCTATAAGGACGAAAGAGGTATGCTGTTCTTTGAGATGGTGAAAATACTGAAAGCTCGTCAACCCAGATTTTTCATAGCTGAAAATGTGAAAGGAATCCTTTCGGCAAATAATGGAAAGGCTTTCCAAATGATAATTAAGGAGTTTGAGAATGCAGGCTATAAGGTCGTTCACAAATTACTTAACGCTTCAGAATATAGTGTGCCACAGAAGAGGGAACGAGTCATAATTGTAGGTTTTCATAATGAAGAGGATTTTGTAAAATTTAAATATCCTCAGAAAGTCCATACTTCAGAACGTAAAGTTCTTGGAGATGTTATAATGGAAGATGCCAACAAGGATGAGAAACTTTTCTTCAGTGAGAAGGCTGTTGCAGGAATGATGGCTGTTAGAGAGAAAATGAACAAGGGACGAGCTATGAACCTTAATGAGCCTTGTAACACGGTAAGTGCTCATTTGGCTAAGGTTAGTTTGAACAGCACCGATCCGGTTTTCATGGTAAATGGGCGGTACAGACGGTTTTCGACAAGAGAGGCTGCTCGTATTCAGTCATTTCCAGACTCATTTAAGCTCGATTCTGTTTCACAGATTCGTCAATATAAGGCTATTGGTAATGCCGTTCCTCCAGTATTGATGTGGCATGTGATAAGAGCTTTGCAAAAAGTAATGGCAGTACATGTGTTAGATTTAAACGAGGTTAAGGTTAAATACCCTAACTTCATTGTAGATAATACTAGCTCTGCTACTTCATTGATGCCACAGTTATCTATGGGGCTTGATATGTTTGACTCAAATAAAAATGTCCTAATCAGCTTGGTCAAGTCTGACAACATGGAGCAATATTTGGATCGCTCTGCGAAAGTATATTACACAGGTAAAAAATTTCCTTCAACTGTGGCTTTGAATAAGTTGTATTATTTCATGCCTTATATTAAGCGGAAAGGTGTAAGAGATTTGTATGTTATCAAAATTGCAAGAGTTGGTACAAAGAAAGAAGTCCACCCAGAATGTGATGACAATGATTTCAGACTTGTGTTTGAAATTGAGTATGTTGGTCAATTCTTCAATGAATTTAAGCCTATTCATCTTGACATTTGGAGAACTTTTACTGATACTACTTTAAAAAATATAATAAACAACAAAGATTGAAATATATGTCAGACAATTCAAATTTTTTTAATGTTCAGACACTTTCTTCTAAGATAAAGGCAACGATTGTTTCGGAATATTTTCCACAATATTGCAAGATAATTGCACGTAAACATATGCCAGAACGATTTGGCTATTTTGATATGTTTGCTGGACCTGGTATTTATGAAGACGGACAGTTATCAACACCAATATTAGTAGCACAGAAATGTGTATCTGATAATATTCTAAAAGATAAGGTCTGGATGATTTTTAATGACATGACATTTGGAATGAAGCTAAAGGAGAACTTTTTATCCTATTTCCCCAATGGAACATTTGGAATAAATCCGTTCTTTGCCAATCGAATATTTGGCGAAACGCCCAAGATAGACACATTCCTCACACGAAATACTATTAAGAATTTCTATAATGAATGCCCGACGCTTTTATTTATAGATCCTTGGGGATACAAGCATATAAACACTAAAGTTTTATCTCAGTTCCTTAATTACTGGGGAAACGAAATCTTTATCTTCATAAATACTAAAAGGCTTAATGCTGATTTTGAAAAAGAAGTCTCACAGGCGAACCTAATGAATGTGTTCCCTATCACATATGAGACTATAAAAAAAGAAAAGAAATTGCAAGGGTCAGTGGAAGAAAGACATAAATTTATTGTAGATAATTTGGGAAAAGAATTTAAAGCTGTGTTAAATAGCAACGTTTATTATACAGCATTTGAATTCCGTGAAGAGAGCCAAGGAACTCCAAGTCACTACCTTCTCCATTTGACAAAGGGCGCAAAAGGTTATGAACTCATAAAGCAAGTATACGATCGGTATGCAAATACCCATCGTACTTTGACTGGATATGTAACTTATACGTTTGATCCAAAGAAAACTCCAATATCAGATTTTGTTGATGAGTTTTTTAAACAAGAAAATATTGAAACTTTAAAGAAACAACTTATGGAGACATTCGCCAAAAGATCAATTTCAGCGTATCTTTTATTTAAAGAGCACCAAAAAAATTGTCTATATGCCGAAAGACATTACCGACTTGCTTTGCGACAGTTGGTTGATGAGAAGAAAATTTCAGTATCCTATGTTGATGACAAGAAGCATAAAGTGAGCGTTTTGATTATTCCCGAATGTATAATAACTTTTAAATAATGGCTGAAACAAAAATAGAATGGACGGATAAAACATGGAACCCTATAACAGGGTGTACAAAAAAATCAGAAGGATGTGCAAATTGTTATGCGGAAGTAATGGCAAGAAGACTAAAAGGAATGGGTAAAAAAAAATATATAAATGCCTTCACTTTAACTCTCCATCCAGACGATTTGAATGAACCTTTTAAATGGCATACACCACATAATGTTTTTGTGTGTTCTATGGGAGATATTTTTCATGAGGATGTACCTGATTGTTTCGTTGATAAAATCATGGAAACAATAAGGAATACTCCGCAACATAGATATCAATTACTTACAAAACGGGCAGAGCGAATGCAAAAATACTTTAAATGCCATACGATACCATCAAATGTGTGGTTAGGTGTTACTGTAGAAGTAAAGCGTGTGAGATATAGAATAGATTGCATTAGAAATTTGCCCGCAAAAATCAAGTTTTTAAGTTGTGAGCCTTTATTAGAAGATTTAGATCAGTTAGATTTAAAAGGTATAAATTGGATAATTGTAGGAGGGGAAAGTGGTTTGAAGGCTCGTCCTATGAAAGAAGAATGGGTATTAAATATTAAAAAGCAAGCGGAGCAACATTTTATACCTTTTTTCTTCAAACAATGGGGAACGTGGAGTAAGGATGGAATTAGAGGCAACAAAAAAAAGAACGGGAAACTTCTACAAGGGAAAATAATTCAACAAATGCCCAAGATGCTACATGAAGATTTTCTTAATACAGGTAAAGACTAAATTGAGAATATGAATATACGTAAGTTAATTGGCGAAGCAACCGCCTACGACAAGAAATAGCAGTTCGATGTCAAGCGACCAAAGAGTAGGCTAAAAAGTGTATCTGCCTTTGCCAATGGCGAAGGTTGTACATTGGTGTTTGGCATCAGTGATGACAATCAAGTTGTTGGTCTTGTTGATGCAGAGAGCGATGCCGAAAGAATAAGTGAAGAGATAAAGACAAAACTTGACCCTATACCTGCTGTCAACCTTGAATTTAAAGAGGTTGAAGGCAAGAAGCTAGTGTTGCTTCATGTTTACAAGGGACAAGAAACACCATATTACTATATAGGCGATAAGCAACGCTTGGCATTTGTAAGAGTTGGCAATGAGAGTGTTATGGCAGACAGAATAAAACTAAAAAGTCTTGTAATGAGAGGTGTTGGTCGGTCCTTTGATACGATTCCTTCACCCTATAAGTTTGAGGATATGGCTTTCTCAAAGCTAAAATCCGTACACTTCAAACGGTTGAACCAATCATTTGATGATAGTGGCTTCGTATCATGGGGTATCGTGGACAATGATGGCAAACTTACCAATGCTGGCGCTCTTTTGGCTGATGACTCCCCCTATTCACCATTCTCGCATATTCTGTACCCGTTGGAATGGCTTAGACATGACAAGTGGTTTGGGGGAGGCATTGGATGATGCAGAACTTGAAGGTAGCGTTATAGGGCAATTGCAAGATGCGGTCGCATTTGTTCGGACGTCGCAACCCTTTGCTAGCTGATTTCTTTCATCGCTTAAAGCTAATGGAGTGTAGAGGTAGTGGTATGAAGAAGATTGTAGGTGAATATAAGCGGTTTAAGAATTTGGAGAATTATCATGCTCTAGAGTTCAGCTCCAATGCTTCTGAATTTCATGTTACAATGTGGAACCTCAATTATGCCATGGATGTCATAAAAGATAATCCTCATGTCGTAAAAGCACCCGAAGATGTCGTAAAAGAGACAGGAGATGTCATAAAAGCCAAAGCTAATGTCACAAAAGAATTTGTAAAGGCTCAGCGACAAATCTATAAATTGATTTCACAAACACCTCAAATCAATGCCACGCAAATGTCTGAGAATATGGGCATTTCCCTACGCCAAGTACAGCGATACCTTAAACAACTTTCGAACCTTAAATTGATTGTCAGAGAAGGAGGTCGCAAAAAAGGTATTTGGAAAATATTGGATGAAGAATATGAAGGTTTCTTCAAAAGAATCTAAAAAACAACAAATGGGGTTGGGTAATTTCCAGATGCGGAACTATCCAGCCCCATATCGTATTGTGTTTGTTGTCAATGCTTTAGTAAATTCTTTCCAAGAGCGGTGTCTGAGAAAAATACACCTTATTCTTAGGAATCATCAACTTACTTAAACACAAAAAAAGCGTACAACAAAAATCAATATGATTTCAGTTGTACGCCTTATTATTTATTCTTGTTAAGAATGTCTATTCTTAAAAGAATACTTACTTAACTTCTTCAAAGTCAGCGTCCTGTATTGTCTCGTCGCCCTTAGTATTGTTTGTCTGCTGCTGTGCACCAGCCTGAGCGTCAGCACCTGGCTGTGCTCCACCCTGATACATCTGTGCAGAAGCAGCCTGCATAACATTATTAAGGTTGGCAATAGCTGTATCTATAGCTGCAACATCGGCTGCCTTATGGGCATCCTTAAGCTGCTGGAGAGCCTGCTCGATGCCTGGCTTCTTGTCGGCAGGAATCTTATCACCGTTGTCCTTAAGGAAGTTCTCGGTAGTGAATATCATAGAGTCTGCCTGATTGAGCTTGTCGATCTTCTCGCGCTCAGCCTTATCCGAAGCAGCATTCTGCTCTGCCTCAGCCTTCATGCGGTCGATTTCCTCCTTGCTCAAACCTGAAGAAGCCTCGATACGTATAGCCTGCTCCTTGCCTGTAGCCTTATCCTTTGCAGATACGTTAAGGATACCGTTGGCATCGATATCGAATGTAACCTCAATCTGAGGAACACCACGACGAGCTGGAGCAATACCCTCAAGGTTGAACTGACCAATAGACTTGTTCTGAGCAGCCATAGGACGCTCGCCCTGAAGTACGTGAATTGTTACGGCAGTCTGGTTGTCGACAGCTGTTGAGAATACCTCGCTCTTCTTTGCAGGGATAGTTGTGTTTGCGTCGATAAGCTTTGTCATTACACCACCCATAGTCTCGATACCGAGAGTAAGAGGAGTAACGTCGAGCAATACGATGTCGCCTACACCGCTCTCCTTGTTAAGGATAGCACCCTGGATAGAAGCACCTACGGCTACAACCTCATCAGGGTTAACACCCTTTGAAGGCTCCTTGCCGAAGTAGTTCTTAACGAGAGTCTGAACAGCAGGTATACGGCTTGAACCACCTACGAGGATAACCTCATCGATATCGCTTGTTTGGAGCTTAGCGTCGCGCATAGCGTTCTGGCAAGGAACAAGACATGCCTGGATAAGATTATGTGCAAGCTGTTCGAACTGTGAACGAGTCAATGTCTTAACCAAGTGCTTTGGCACGCCACCCTCGGCTGAGATATACGGAAGGTTGATTTCGGTAGAAGTTGTGCTTGAAAGCTCAATCTTAGCCTTCTCGGCAGCTTCCTTAAGACGCTGCATAGCCATTGGATCCTTAGAGAGGTCAATGCCCTCGTCAGCCTTGAAGCCATTAACAAGCCAATCGATGATAACCTGGTCGAAGTCGTCACCACCTAGGTGAGTATCACCATTAGTAGAGAGAACCTCAAATACTCCACCACCGAACTCAAGGATTGAGATATCGAATGTACCGCCACCAAGGTCGAATACAGCAATCTTCATATCCTTGTTAGCCTTGTCTACACCATAAGCAAGAGCAGCTGCAGTAGGCTCGTTAACGATACGACGAACGTTAAGACCTGCAATCTGACCAGCCTCCTTAGTTGCCTGACGCTGTGAGTCAGAGAAGTAAGCAGGTACAGTGATAACAGCATCTGTAACCTCCTGACCTAGATAATCCTCAGCAGTCTTCTTCATTTTCTGAAGCACCATAGCCGAGATTTCCTGCGGAGTATACTTGCGGCCGTCGATGTCTACACGTGGATAGCCACCCTCGTTGACAACAGAGAACGGAACACGAGTTACCTCCTTAGAGCACTGCTCATAGGTCTCGCCCATGAAACGCTTGATTGAATATACGGTGTTCTTAGGGTTTGTGATAGCCTGACGCTTTGCAGGATCGCCTACCTTACGCTCACCATCCTTTACAAAACCAACGATTGAAGGAGTTGTGCGCTTGCCTTCGCTGTTGGCGATTACTACTGGTTCGTTGCCCTCAAAAACGGCAACACAAGAGTTTGTAGTACCTAAGTCGATTCCAATAATCTTTCCCATAGTTGTATTTTTTTATTTTTTATTTCTTGTTTGTTAATTAATACGGCGAACGCATCATCTGTTTAATACTTTCGTATTTCAGAACTGCGTTCGCCGTATAATATACAAATGGTGTGCCAAAAACAAATCTACTTAGAAATAACTGACAAATATAGTTTATTGAAACCTGTCAATATGGCATAAATAAGTGGAATTAACGGTTTTGTATGACAATATTGTATTAGAAACTATATATATATTTATAATCTGAAACCGCATCCTACTGTGAATGGGTGCCATTCTGGAGCATACTTGGTGCGTAATAATGGTGTAAGGGCAGTACGTGCATATAGCATAAAGAATCCGTATCCGACACGAGCCTCAAGGTTTATACCAATTGGATTCATGTTTACGTCCTTTGTTAGGGTGTGCCTTTTGCCCAATTTATATCGTGAGCGTTCGTTGAATCGAAACTCTATTGATGGGCCAAAGGCAGCATATACATCGTCGCCACCTATGCGGTTAGACCATTCAAGCATGATAGGAAAGCGCAATGCCCAGTAGCTTAGATAGCTTTTAGAAGGACGCTTGTCGTCGCCTTCTTCGCTTTTGAATGGTTGCATACTTGTTATGCCGTCAACAGTGTTGAGCACATAGTCGGTATTGAAATGATGGCTGATACAGGCCAGCGACATAGCCGACGTTAAAGCCCAAGAGCTGTTGAATGGATATTCGAACGAGAATCCATTGATACCCCATTCCATTGACTTGCTGTCACGTGTATATATGCCAGCTGATGATGCACCGAATGCAGAGCCTGACAATATGTTCAAACCGAAGAATAATCCTGGATAGTGGCTGTATTCCTGGCTTTTGCGTTTGTACGTTCTTCTGGGAATGAAGGGCGACGTTATATACACCTGTTCCACTTGCTGGCCGTCGAGGTATTGTGTCTCAAGTGTCTTCTCAAGCTCGCTACCATTAGCTTTGTACACTTTTACATTTGTAAGCTCGCCTGTTTGGCTTATTTCGTACTTCTGTTTGTTGAAGACAAAAGTGGTGTCATATGTATTCTTGTTGGATATAGTGTTCTTTTCGGAGTTGTTGTCCTGTGCTGATGCAATGGCAGGCATAATAGCCAATGCCAAGGCTAATGTTCTGATGTTCATAATTCCTGTTTATTAAATTTGTTGATATTGGTAAAAAGAGAAGTAGCTTTGTCTACCAACCTCTCTTGGTGTAGCATATTGTCATGATGTCTTCAGGCGAAAGGTCGCCCTCGATGTATATAACAGCTCCTTTGCCTTTGCTTGTATGGCTGAACAGAACGTATCGGTTTATACCGTTGGCATGTGGCGGCATCATGTAATATCCGCTTGCTATGCTTCCGTTGTCAATAACCTCGCGTATCTTCTTTGCCGCACGTCTGTCTATATTAAGATGAGTCTTGATGTCAGCAGCATATTTATCGGGGTATGTCAGACTCTTATATATAATAAGGTGGAATCCGCGCAGCTTGGTGTTCCTCATTACCACCATCTTGCATCCCTTCGAATGTCCGTATTGTTGGAATATGTTGTTAACGGCAAGACCCTCTTGTGCATTGGCCATGCCAAGACCGATTAGGATAAAGCAAATAGTCAGAGCTGTCCTAATCGATAACAGCGGAGGCTTATGCAGTATATTTAATAAAGTGTGCATAATATATATATGTTATAATATTAATAATGTGTATTGTCGTATTGTGATGCCAATTGCTAAATATAGATTATTGCATCATATCGAGAGCGCTAAATGGGTCTTCGTCATCGCAAGCCACAATCTGCAATGCATCGTCGGCCTGTTGTCTTATCACTTTAGGATTGGTATACACCTTTCCGTCTATTACGGCATAGTTTTGTGGCATTGGCTCAAATATATTCTTTATCGATGGTACAAGCAATACCAAAGCTATAGCTGCGGCTGCCACAGCCGATGCTGTCCATATACGTGGTTTTGTCAGAATATGATGTAGTGGGGTGGTGTGTATTGTTAGAGTTATGCTCTTTTCTTCTGTTTCAGAATAAAGTGTTGCCTCAGATGCAAGGCGCTCCTCGTCTACAAAACTGAACAAGGCACGTAGCGGACGCCACTCTTCAGGCACGTCGTCTCCAGCGAGTTGGAACCATGTGCGCAGTGTTGCTTCCTCGTCGTTGGTTGTTTCGCCCGACATATATCGCTCTATAAGCGTACGTATGTCGGTATTTTGCTTACCGTTATTGATGTTCTTTATCATAGCTTGCTTCCTTTCATCATTATTTTAATGTAAGTTTCGCGTATCTTAGTTCGCGCCCTTGACAGATTGCGACGCAGGTTATCGGCAGAGCAACCGGTAATCTGCATAATCTCGTCGGCGGTGTAACCTTCTATCTCCTTCATTCTGAATATCTGTTGTTGCAATGGCGGCAGCTGGTCAACGATGTTGCGTATCAGCCTTGCCTCGTCGCGCAGTTCGGTGCTTCTGTCATCTACTGCAATATCTATCCGTTCGGGCATTGTAGCTGTATGGCTTTCGTGCCGCTGTTGGTCCAGAAATAGGTTGTGTATCATAGTTATGGCAAGCGACTTTAGTTTGTCTTCGGCTTCAAGTTGTTCGCGCTTGTTCCATAGTCGCAACATAACTTCCTGCACAAGGTCTTCGGCATTGTCTGCCGACCCTGTGACACTCAGCGCATAGCTTAATAGCTCGTTGCGCATGGGCAGGACGATATGGTTGAATTCGCTTGGTTTCATAACTGATACATATATATAACGTATGAAGTGGCCAAATCGGACATCGAAATGTAGAAAAAAGTATGAATTAAGCGATAAAAGTTGTAAAACACTCGAAAACCGACCTTTTTTTATTAACTTTGTACAATTTGAGTTTCAATATCAGAATATAAAATATAACCAACCAATAAATGGGCAAAGGAAAACTGGCGAAGTTCGCCGATATGGAAAGATACGAGAACGTATTTCAGTATCCGTTCTCTGTAGCCGACAATGTGCCGTTCGACATGAAGGGTCATTGGCGTGATATGTATTTCAAGAACTCTAACCCTATAGTGCTGGAGCTTGGCTGCGGCAGGGGTGAGTATACCGTAGGACTTGCAAAGATGTTTCCCAACATCAACTTCATCGGTGTAGACATCAAGGGTGCGCGTATGTGGACAGGTGCTACACAGGCTCTGAATGAAGGGTTGAAGAATGTTGCGTTCCTTAGAACCAACATCGAGATAATAGACCGTTTCTTCTCAGAGGGCGAGGTTCAGGAGATATGGCTCACCTTTAGCGACCCGCAGATGAAGAATCCACGCAAGCGTCTTACATCTACTTACTTTATGGAGCGCTACCGCAACTTCCTTCAGGATGGTGGTACAATACACTTGAAGACCGACTCAAACTTCCTCTTTACCTATACCACATATATGCAGCAGCACAACAATCTGCCGTTGCTGTTCTGTACAGAGGACCTTTATCATACTGAAGGACTTGACCCACAGACACAGGAGATACTGGGCATACAGACATATTACGAGAGTATGTGGATAGAGCGCGGACTCAACATCAAGTACATTAAGTTCTCGCTGCCTAAGGAATGCGAGCTGACAGAGCCTGAAGTGGAGATTCCGCTTGACGAGTATCGCAGCTATAACCGAGATAAGAGAAGCCCAAAAGAAACGGCATTGTAATTAGGAGTTTTATCAAAAACTCTTAATCGGCTTTGCCGACAACTCAAAACTCAAAATTCAAAACTCAATATAATGACATTATATCCTAAACTCATAATGGATGCGCTTGCAACCGTAACCTATCCCGGCAACAAGAAGAACCTTGTTGAGGCTGATATGGTGGCCGACAACTTGCGCATAGATGGTATGAAGGTATCGTTCTCGCTCGTGTTTCCACGAGACACCGATCCATTCCTAAAGTCAACAGTAAAGGCAGCCGAGGCTGCTATCCACTACCATGTATCTAAGGATGTGGAGGTGACCATCGACACCGAATTCCTTTCAAAACCTCGTCCGGAAGTGGGCAAGCTTCTGCCTAATGTAAAGAACGTTATTGCCGTAAGCTCAGGAAAGGGTGGAGTGGGCAAGAGTACAGTGGCTGCTAATCTTGCCATAGCCTTGGCACGTCTTGGTTACAAGGTAGGACTGTTAGATTGTGACATCTTTGGTCCATCGGTTCCTAAGATGTTTCAGGTTGAGGATGCACGTCCATATGCGGTAAAGAAGGACGGACGCGACCTAATTGAGCCAATCGAGAAATATGGCATCAAGGTGCTTTCTATCGGATTCTTCGTCAATCCCGACACCGCAACACTTTGGCGTGGCGGCATGGCATCCAACGCATTGAAGCAGCTTATAGCCGATGCCGATTGGGGAGACCTCGACTATTTTATACTCGACACACCTCCAGGAACAAGCGACATCCATCTTACATTGCTACAGACACTTGCCATCACAGGCGCTGTTATCGTGTCAACACCTCAGAATGTAGCCCTTGCCGACGCTCGTAAGGGTATAGATATGTACAGCAACGATAAGGTGAATGTGCCAATTCTTGGATTGGTAGAAAATATGGCATGGTTCACACCTGCCGAATTGCCAGAGAACAAGTACTATATCTTCGGCAAGGAAGGTTGCAAGAACCTGGCTAAGGAGATGAATGTGCCATTGCTTGCACAGATACCGATTGTGCAGAGCATATGCGAGAACGGTGACAATGGAACTCCTGCAGCTCTCGATAATACATCTATCACAGGTCTTTCCTTCCTTAATCTTGCCCAGGCTGTTGTTACAGTTGTAAACCGCCGCAACAAGGAACAGGCTCCTACACAGATCGTTAAGACGCACAACTAATTAGTTGGGCGTATCAAGTTGTAACTGACGATATTTTCGTCCATACTCGAAAATCTTGTTAAAGTTGATGCTTTTTTCGTCTATATTCGAAAAACATTACTTTTGTGGAAAACTTCGAGTATGGACGAAAATATTGAATCAGTAAAAAGATTCTTCTTTTTAATTTGTATCATTAGTGTCCCGATTTTAATGGGACACTAATGATATTAAAGTAATGCTTTAAAAAGCCATATATATTAATCAATAGTTCGTTAAAATTTGAGATAATGGCTAAGCAGCTTTACGTTGCCAGCCAA
>OOBS01000096.1_pt1 | contig 53041 bp, 43 predicted proteins | sample 1671381 | NCBI WGS metagenome assembly OOBS01 (sample SAMN06348151, study PRJEB24527) | human gut metagenome | biome: human gut; feature: ankylosing spondylitis patient; material: feces | host: Homo sapiens | place: China | collected 2015-10 | reverse complement strand
GCACGAATGCGAAGCAGGGCTTTCTTCATGATTTATAATTTATAATTAATAATTACCTATACTCGTGTACCGGCAGTTCGCCGTTCAATGCTCCTAAGGCGTTGAACGCTAACGACTCCATCTCGCCTTCGCCTGGCATCACGATGACCGGAGCAAGGAAGTCCACCTGCTTCTTTATCTCCTCAACGCAGTACTTGCTGTAGGCGATGCCGCCGGTGAGGATGATAGCATCCGCCTTGCCCCACAGCGCAACCGCCATGGCACCGATCTGCTTCGACACGGTGTAGAGCATAGCCTCGAGCACTTCGTGGAACGGCTCCTCGCCAGCCTCTGCGCGTCGCGATATCTCCTTCATGTCCTTCATGCCGAGTAGTGCCTGGCAGCCACCGTTGCCTGCTAACATCTTCATAATCTCTGCTTGGGTATGCTTGCCCGAGAAGCAGAGTCGCACGAGCTGGTCGGCAGGCAGCGTTCCGGCACGTTCCGGCGCGATAGGACCCTCACCGTTGAGCGCGTTGTTCACGTCGATCACTTTGCCCTCGTGGTGAGCCGACACGCAGATGCCGCCACCGAGGTGAGCCACTACGAGGTTCATCTCCTCATACTTGCGTCCGATGCTGCGCGCATAGCGGCGCGATGCTGCCTTGGCATTGAGCGCGTGGAAGATAGACTCGCGCTTCATGAACGGCAGACCCGTATAGCGTGCACGTGTCATAAACTCGTCTACCACCACAGGGTCAGCCATGTAAGCCGGGCAGTGGCACATCTGTGCTATGTCGTCGGCAAGGATCGAACCGAGGTTGCACACATGCTTGTGCTTGGCGTTGATGAGATCCTGCTTCATCTGCTCGTTAATGGCATACACACCGCCGTGCAGTGGTTTCAGCAGACCGCCTCTACCGATTACGGCATCGAATTCCAAAGGTATTCCTGCCTCCTCTAATAGTTTCAGGATGAAATTCTTGCGGTACTCGTACTGCTCCATCTCGGTTGCGTACTTGTCTACTTCCTCCTGCGGATGCAGTCCGTCGGATGTCCATACAGCGTGTTCGTCTTCATACACAGCCACCTTTGTAGAGGTGCAGCCAGGGTTGATCACAAATATTTTTTTCATGAATATGTCTTGAGTTTACTGTTTGTTAATCGCTTTCAAGCAAGCAGTTGCTAAAGAGTAGAATTTGGAGTCGGCAGTGTCGGCGCGCGATGTCACCACCACGGGTGCTGTCGTGCCTACGAGCATACCAGCCACCGTAGCACCACCGAAGAGAGTTATTGTCTTGTAGAATGTGTTGCCTGCCTCTATGTCAGGGAAGATGAGGCAGTTGGCGTTGCCCACCACTGGCGATGCGATGCCCTTGATGGCTCCGCTCTCTGCGTCGCAAGCCGTCTTCACGTCCATCGGTCCGCCTATCTCCACCTCGCCGTAGGCTCCTGCGGTGGCGTTCGCCTTCAGTTCCTCGTAGCTGAGCGTGAGCGGGAATTTCTCCGATACCTTCTCCGTGCAGTGGATGAGTGCCACGCGTGGGCGGTCGCCACCCGTTATGCTGCGGTAGGTGTCGGTGATGTATCGTGTTATGGCATCGTATTGTTCGGTAGTGGGGTAGGGAATGACGGCTGCATCCGAGAAGAATAACAAATGGTTAAGGCTCGGCACATCAGCAACGGCGATGTGTGTGAGTACGCTACCCTTGATGAGTATGCCCTCCTCTTTGTTGAGCACTGCGCGCAAGAGGTTGTCAGTGTTCAGCGAACCCTTCATGAGTACGTCGGCTCTGCCCTCGCGCACCTCCTTGACGGCATGACGCGCTGCGTCGTCATCGTCGTCAGCCACGATGAGTGTAACCTTGTCGGGATAGTCGGCAGCCAATCGGCGTGCGATATCAGCCTTTGCCGTGTTGGCTACAAGGGTGAAGCGTGCGAACTGTTCCGCGATGCTTCGTTCGATAACTTCCTCTGTGTGAGAGTCGGCAGGACATGCCACTGCTACAGTTACGACTCGCTCGGCTGAGCGCAGACGTGCGGGTAGGATTGAAAAGTCAACAATAGGTTCCATACTTTAGGGTATTATGTTTAGGGGTTGCTCATTTTGTTGTCTTCTGTGCAACTTTTGCAAAGTTACAGTAAGTTTGTTATACTGCAAAGAAAATCGGTGAAATTTATTTACATTCATTCTGATGTAGTTATTTAATCGGTTAAATGTGTTAACTTTGCAGTCAAAAATAACAATGATATGTCTATGACTACTGCAGAATTTATACGCGAATATCGCGAACGTGATATCCGTCAGCTTGCGCTTCAAGCAAATCGCTTTCCGGATGTTGACATGCCCTACGCTCTAGGTCAGATACAAGGCTGGCAGATAGCGCATCGTAAGCTCCCCAAATGGGCTGCGTGCGATGGCGTGATCTTTCCGCCACACCTCTCTATGGAGCAGTGCTCGTCAGAACCCACAGCGCAGTATAAGCTCAACTTGGCGATGGAGTGGACAACTCTCAACTCTGAACTCTCAACTCAAAATTGCCGCAGGCAACAATTCAAAACTCAAAATTCAAAATTCAAAACTTCCACCCGCATGACCGACCTGACTGGCGGCTTCGGTGTCGACTTCTCTTTCACCTCATGCGCCTTTGCTGCGGCTACGTATGTGGAGCGCAACGAGCAGCTCTGCCACATCGTTGAGCACAACCTTCCGTTGCTCGGCTTGAACAACGCCACGGTAGTGTGTGCAGATGCCGTGGAGTATCTCTCAACCGTTGAACCGCAGACCATGCTGTTCCTCGACCCGGCGCGTCGCGACGAGCACGGCGCCAAGACCGTCATGCTTGCCGATTGCACGCCCGATGTTGTGCAGCTCCTGCCCAAGCTGCTTGAGAAGTCGCGCTTCACGATGCTGAAGCTCTCGCCTATGCTCGATTGGCATAAGGCTGTGGACGACTTGCAGGGCACGGTGCGCGAGGTGCACATCGTGTCGGTGGGAGGCGAGTGCAAGGAACTGCTGCTTGTGCTTTCAAAGGTGGTGGAGAGCGAGCTGAAGGTGTATTGTGCGGATCTTTCTACCGCTTCAGACACTTCCTCCCTCTTTGTCTATACGCCAGGCTCCTCAGCTCCAGTCGCCAACTCAAAACTCAAAACTCAAAACTCAAAATTCGTACACGAGCCCAACGCCTCAATCATGAAAGCAGGCTGCTTCGACGAGCTGGCAGCAGCTTACGGCGTGTCGCCCGTGAGCCGCAACAGTCATCTCTTCCTTTCCGACGAACCCGTTGAGGGCTTTCCGGGCAGAAGCTTCGTTGTGGAGCGCGTGACGACGATGAACAAGAGCGAGCTGCGCAAGGCGTTGGTAGGCATAGAGAAAGCCAATATCGCTACGCGCAACTTTCCACTCACAGTCGCAGAACTGCGCAAACGCCTCAAAATCAAGGATGGCGGTGACGTGTATATCTTCGCCACAACCACCGCTGAAGGTGAACATCTGCTGCTAATTTCTCGTAAATATCGCTAAATGTTACCCAGTTTTTCGTTAGTTTAAGCATTTTTCCGTACTTTTGCATTTTAAAGGCTTTATTTATAAAGATGTATTGCTTGCCTAAAGAGGCAATCATACAATGTGTATCAAACAAAAGTGAAAGAATAAAACAATTAAAATGTCAGCAATAGAGATTAAGAAAGTTGAGTCGCGCCGCGACTTGTGCAAGTTTATCGATTTCCACAACGAGCTCTATAAAGGTAATCCTTATCACGTGCCAAACCTCTACTTCGATGAGATGAACACCTTCCGTAAGGATAAGAATGCAGCCTTCGACTTCTGCGAGGCTGAGTACTTCATGGCATACCGCGACGGTAAGGTTGTGGGTCGTGTGGCTGCTATCATCAACCACAGTGCCAACAAGAAGTGGGAGCGCGAGTCGGTTCGCTTCGGCTGGATCGATTTCGTTGACGATATCGAAGTGTCTAAAGCACTCCTCAAGGCAGTAGAAGACTACGGCAAGTCGAAAGGTATGAAGGAGATTGTCGGTCCGCTCGGTTTCACCGATATGGACCCCGAGGGAATGCTCCTCTACGGTTACGACCAGCTTGGCACTCAGGCTACGGCATACAACTACCCCTACTATCCGGAGCACATGGATCGCATGGGCGGATGGGAGAAAGACAACGACTATGTGGAGTATAAGCTCTACGTGCCGGAGGAAATGCCGGAGAAGTATGCTACCATCGCAAAGATGATTCAGAAGCGCTACAACCTGCAGGTGAAGAAGTTGAAGCGCAATGAGATATACGGCGAGAACGGATACGGCAAGAAGATATTCGATGTAGTGAACGAGACCTTCAAGGATCTCTACGGCTACTCGAAGCTCACCGACCGACAGATAGAGCAGTACGTGAAGATGTACCTGCCGATGGCAGACCTCGACCTCATCACCATCATCGAGGACTGGAATACACCCGACCACAAGGTGGTTGGCGTAGGCATATCTATCCCGTCGCTCGCCCGCGCTTTGCAGAAGTGCGGTGGCAAGCTTTTCCCGTTCGGATGGTGGCACATCCTTCGCGCGTTGAAATTCCACAAGACCGAGGTCGTAGACCTTCTGCTCGTAGGCGTGTTGCCGGAGTATCGTCAGAAGGGTGCCAACGCATTGCTCTTCTACGACCTCATACCTCACTACCAGCGTCTCGGTTTCAAGTGGGGCGAGACCCACGTCGAGATGGAGACAAACATGAAGGTTCAGGGACAGTGGCAGTATCTCAACCGCGAGATACACAAGCGCCGCAGATGCTACAAGAAGGATATTTAAATCGGATAGCATCCTCAAGATACGATGATAGTACTTGGGATGCTGTAAGATATTAAGAAATAAAATGGAAGAAAACATTCAACCCACAGTTCAATATACCGATGACAACATACGCCACCTCTCCGACATGGAGCACGTGCGTACACGTCCAGGTATGTATATCGGTCGCTTGGGCGACGGACAGTTGCCCGAGGACGGTATCTATGTACTGCTGAAGGAGGTCATCGACAACTCTATCGACGAGTTCAAGATGAACGCCGGCAAGCGCATAGAGGTAGACATCGACGACCGTCTGCGTGTGTTGGTGCGCGACTATGGTCGTGGCATACCGCAGGGCAAGCTCGTTGAGGCAGTCAGTGTGCTCAACACCGGCGGCAAGTACGACTCGAAGGCGTTCAAGAAGAGCGTGGGTCTGAACGGCGTGGGTGTGAAGGCGGTGAACGCACTCTCGGCACACTTCGAGGTGAAGTCGTATCGCGACGGCAAGGTGCGTGCGCTCAAGTTCGAGCGCGGCAACCTGACATCGGACATCACCGAGGACTCTGCCGACGAGAACGGCACCTACATCTTCTTCGAGCCCGACCCGACACTGTTCGTCGGTTACTCGTTCCACGACGACTTCGTGGAGACGATGCTGCGCAACTACACCTATCTCAACTCCGGACTCACCATCATGTACAACGGTCGGCGCATCCTCTCGCGCAACGGCTTGGCTGACCTGCTCACCGACACGATGACCACCGACCCGCTTTACCCCATCATACACGTGAAGGGTGAGGACATAGAGATAGCCTTTACACACACCAACCAGTACGGCGAGGAGTACCACTCCTTCGTCAACGGACAGCACACCACGCAGGGCGGCACCCATCAGAGCGCATTCAAGGAGCACATAGCCCGTACCATCAAGGAGTTCTTCGGCAAGAACTACGAGTTCACCGACATACGCAACGGACTCGTGGCTGCCGTCGCGCTGAACGTAGAGGAGCCGATGTTCGAGAGCCAGACGAAGATTAAGCTCGGCTCGCTGCAGATGGCACCCGGAGGCGAGAGCATCAACAAGTACGTTGGCGACTTCGTGAAGCTTGAGGTAGACAACTTCCTGCACATACACGCCGACGTGGCGGAGGTGATGCAGCAGAAGATAACCGAGAGCGAGCGCGAGCGCAAGGCGATGGCTGGCGTCACGAAGCTGGCACGCGAACGCGCGAAGAAGGCTAACCTGCACAACCGCAAGCTGCGCGACTGCCGCATACACTACTCCGACGCGAAGAACGACCGCAAGGAAGAGTCGTCGATATTCATCACCGAGGGCGATTCTGCCAGCGGATCAATCACAAAGAGCCGCGATGTGAACACGCAAGCCGTATTCTCGCTGCGTGGAAAACCGCTCAACTCCTACGGACTGACAAAGAAGGTGGTGTACGAGAACGAGGAGTTCAACCTCCTGCAGGCTGCTCTCGACATAGAGGACGGACTCGACACGCTTAGATATAATAAGGTGATAGTGGCGACCGATGCCGATGTTGACGGTATGCACATCCGCCTGCTCATCATCACGTTCTTTCTGCAGTTCTTCCCCGACCTCATCAAGAAGGGACACGTCTACGTGTTGCAGACACCGCTGTTCCGCGTGCGCAACCGTCGCACGAAGATAAAAGATAAGAAGGTAGTGACCGATGCCGACGCACGCCTCACCGGTAAGGAGAAGAAGAGCGACTTCATCACACGCTACTGCTACAGCGAGGACGAACGCCAGCAGGCGATACGCAACCTTGGACCCGACCCGGAGATAACCCGATTTAAGGGTCTTGGCGAGATTTCGCCGGAGGAGTTCGCCCATTTCATCGGTCCGGAGATGCGACTCGAACAGGTGACACTTCACAAGACCGACCAGGTGCAGAAGCTCCTCGAGTACTACATGGGCAAGAACACCATGGAGAGGCAGAACTTCATCATCGACAACCTCGTGGTTGAGGAAGACCTGCCCGACGAAGACTTGGCATAAAACAAACCCAGATAATGAAACGTATAGACAAACATAACACAACGCACCCGTTCTCATGGAAAATGGGAATGGGTGCAATGGTTTTACTGCTGCTGTGCGCAGCCGCTTTCGCGCAGCGTGTGAACCCACTCAAGAAGCTACAGATAGCCGAACTGGCTGTCAGCAACCTCTATGTCGACTCGGTCGACGAGCAGAAACTCGTGGAGGATGCCATACGTGGTATGCTCGAGAAACTCGACCCCCATTCCTCGTACACCACAGCCAAGGAGACAAAGTCGCTGACCGAACCACTGCAAGGCTCGTTCGACGGTATCGGTGTGCAGTTCAATATGATTTCGGACACGCTGCTCGTCATACAGCCCGTGCGCAAGGGTCCGTCGGAGAAGGTGGGCATACTCGCCGGCGACCGCATCATCACCGTCAACGACACTACGATAGCAGGCGTTAAGATGGATCGTGCGGACATCATGCGTCGTCTGCGCGGACCGCGTAGCTCGAAGGTGAAGCTTGGCGTGCAGCGTCGTGGTGTGCCCGACCTGCTGCAGTTCACCGTTACGCGTGCCAAGATACCCGTACACACGCTTGATGCCTACTACATGATACGTCCGCGTGTGGGCTACGTGCGCATCGGCTCGTTCGGTGCCACCACCTACGGCGAATTTATGACCGCTGTCGACTCGCTGCAGAAGGCTGGTATGCGCGACCTCATCCTCGACCTTCAGGACAACGGCGGTGGCTATCTGCAGTCGGCGGTGCGCATTGTAGAGGAGTTCCTGCAGAAGGGCGACCTCGTGGTGTACACCGAGGGACGCGCTCAGAAACGTCAAGAGTACAAGGCAGGTGGAGGAGGCAGACTGCTGAAGGGCAAGGTCTACGTGCTCATCAACGAGTATTCGGCATCGGCTGCCGAAATCGTTACGGGTGCCATCCAGGACCAGGATCGTGGCACAGTGGTAGGTCGTCGCTCGTTCGGAAAGGGACTTGTGCAGCGTCCTATCGAGTTCGACGATGGTTCAATGATACGCCTCACCATCGCCCACTACTATACGCCATCCGGTCGCTGCATACAGAAGCCGTATGCGAAAGGCGAAAAGGAGGACTATGCGCAGGATATAGAGAAACGTTTCAAGCATGGCGAGCTCTACTCGGCTGACTCAATCCACTTCAACGACTCGCTGCGCTGCTACACTCTGCGCAAGCACCGCACCGTATATGGCGGCGGAGGCATCATGCCCGATGTGTTCGTGCCGCTCGACACCACTCAATATACAGCGTTCCACCGTCAGCTTGTTGCACGCTCACTTGTCATCAACGCCACCCTGCGCTATGTTGAGAACCATCGCGAGGAGCTGAAGGCGGAGTACACGAAGTTCGACGACTATATGAAGCACTTTGAAGTGCCGCAAACCATGGTCGACAGTCTTTTTGCTGAGGCTGAGCGCCAGAAGGTGAAACCGCGCGACGACGAAGAGCGCCGTAACACGCTGCCTATGCTTCGCGTGCAACTGAAGGCACTCATCGCTCGCGACATCTGGGACATGAACGAGTACTTCCGACTGATGAACGAGCACAATCACACCGTAAGCAAAGCCGTTGAGCTGATTAGTGGCAAATAAATGCGGTTGAAACAAAAGCAGAAAAACGCGGTTAGTATAAAAGCAACTAAAAGTTGTCTTTATTTCCTTGCAAGTGTTGACAGATATTAAATATTAAGGCAAATGGAAAACTTTTGTAATATAAAAGTTTTCGCATTTGTCTTTTTTGTATATCTTTGTGCCGAATGATACGGCTTTTTTGCTTGTTATTCATGTTTTTGTAGCACACAATATATAATCATAAGTATATGAAACATTTTATGTTCAAATCGTGCATTGTGACAATGCTTTGCGTTTTCTGTAGTCTTTCTGCAAGTGCCGAAGGAAAGTTCGTCTTGTTCAAGTATGGCAATTTCGATACTTGGGTGACGCGCCAAATACACGAGTCGTCAGTAATCGGTGGTAGCAAGAAAACCCTTTACGAGATAGGCCCCAACAGAGCCCTCACGGGCAACAACCCATACGTGAACCTCGGCGGATCGCCTTGGGGCACGAGCAACGTGATGGCTAAGGTGTCGGGCATCACAAAGACCAACAACTCGGTGTATCGCGACAACCGCGGTTCGGGACATTGCGTCAAAATGACCACCCATATCGAGACCTGCAAGGTGCTTGGTCTTATTAATATTAAGGTGCTCGCCGCTGGCAGCATCTTCCTCGGCGACATGAAGGAGCCTATCACCGGCACAAAGGAAGGTCCGAAGGCACTCAACTTCGGTATCCCGTTCACTCTGCGTCCGAAGGCTCTGCGCTTCGACTATCGTGTGCAGGTGCCAGGCAACGCCAACCGCATCCGTCAGACCGGCTTCTCGGCAGTGACCACTGTTCCGGGCAAGGACTACTGTGTGGCTCTGCTGCTCCTGCAGAAGCGTCATGAAGACGCTAAGGGAAACATCACGGCGCAGCGCGTGGGCACGGTGGTAGTGAAGTACGGCAAGTCGACCAACGGATGGGTTGAGGATGCCACGTATGAGATTCACTACGGCAACATCACCGGCAAACCGTTCTACGATGCGTCGATGATGAGACTGCGTTCTACCGACTACGCACGCAACTCTAAGGGAAAGAGCGTGCTGGTGAAGGAGACGGGCTGGGCTGATGCCGACGCCAAACCGACGCACATCGTGCTGCAGTTCTCGTCGAGCCACGGCGGTGCTTATGTAGGTACCGTGGGCAACACCTTCTGGGTAGACAACGTAGGACTGGTGTATTAAGATGTTGAGGTGTTGAGATGTTGAGGTGTTGAGATGGTGTGATGTTGAGGTGTTGAGATGTTGAGATGTTGAGATATCCTTGTCAACTCTATTATTAATTAAAAAATGAGATTATGCGCCCCTTGAAAGCGATATTATTTCTGTTCTTAATAGCTCTGCAGCCCGTTTGGGCTACAGAGCCGTTCGGTTTTGATACCACTTCTGTAGCGAGTGCAGCAACCAGTGAGGTTGCTACTGTTGCTGACACCATTGCTGCGAAGCCGGCAAAGAAGAAAGACATCTTCAGTCGTTTCCTTGCCTACTTCAACGATGCCAACAAGGAGAAGAAGAATAAGCGTTTCGACTTCAGTGTCATCGGCGGACCGCACTACAGCTCCGACACCAAGTTCGGCATCGGACTCGTGGCTGCCGGACTCTATCGCTCCGATCCTACCGACTCGCTGTCGGCTCCGAGCAACGTGTCGCTCTTCGGCGACGTGTCTACCGTAGGCTTCTACATGCTCGGTGTGCGTGGCACGCATAAGTTCCCACGCGACACCCACCGCCTCAACTACACCGTCTACTTCTATTCCTTCCCTTGCTACATCTGGGGATGGGGCTACGACATGGGCGATGTGGATGGCAACAAGAGTAAGATGAAGCGTTGGCAGGCGCAGTTCAAAGCCGACTGGCTCATACGCACCGCCGACAACCTCTTCATCGGTCCTACCGTCGACTTCGACTATGTGCGCGGCACTAAGTTCGACCGTGTCGACTTGCTTGGTGGCGAACGCACAGAGACGCTCAACTTCGGTGCCGGCATGACCGCCATATACGACACGCGCGACAACCTCACTGCGCCGAAGCGAGGCATGTACATACAGTTCATGCAACTCATGCGCCCGAAGTTCATCGGCAACAAATACAACTCCTACACCACCGACTTCCGCATCGACGGCTATACGCATCTGTGGAAGGGTGCCACGCTTGCTGCCGACTTCCGTACGCAGTTCAACTTCGGCGATGTGGAGTGGTCGATGCTCGCGCAGCTCGGCGATAGCTACTCGATGCGCGGCTACTACCAAGGACGCTATCGCGACAACCATAAGATAGAGACGCAGGTGGAGCTGCGTCAGCATGTATGGAAGCGCAACGGTGTTGTGCTCTGGGCTGGTGCCGGAACCATCTTCCCGAAGTTTAGCAAGATACAGCTGAAGCACATACTGCCGAACATGGGCGTGGGCTACCGCTGGGAGTTCAAGAAGAATGTCAACGTGCGACTCGACTACGGCTTCGGTAAGTCGGGACAGCACAGCTTCATATTCAATATCAACGAAGCGTTTTAATTATGAAAAAGATATTAGCCCTCCTCACCTCTCCCCGTTTCCTCTTTATATACATAGTGCTCACGCTCGCCATTCCGAACGTGGCACTCTGCTTCACCGAGCATATGCCCATGCTGGCTTGCATAGCCAACATCGTGCTGCCCGTGTCGCTCTATGCGCTGCTGATGACACTGTCCGCGAAGACGGGTCGCCAGGTGTGGTGTATGTTCCTTATCATCTTCTTCGCAGCCTTCCAGATAGTGCTGCTCTACCTCTTCGGACGTGGCGTGATAGCCGTCGACATGTTCCTCAACCTCGTCACCACCAACCCCGGTGAGGCGATGGAACTGCTCAACAACCTTGTGCCAGCCGTGGCTACTGTGTTCATCCTCTACCTGCCGCTGCTCGTGCTCGCCGCTATGTCGTGGGCACGCCACCGCACCGAGGACAAGGCGTTCCTGAAGCGCGTGCGCCGCTACTCCTGCTATGGCATGGCTGTGGGCGCAGTGTTCATAGCACTGAGCTATGTGGCTTATCCGAAGGACAGCGACTTCGACTATCGTGCCGAGGACCACGTCTACCCAGCCAACATCTTCTATAACCTCTACCTCGCCTGCCACGAGAGCAGCCGCATAGCCGACTATCGCAACGATGTGGTCGACTTCCGCTTCAATGCGCGTTCGGCTCACGCTGCCGACTCTGCCGAGGTGTACGTGCTCGTTATCGGTGAGACGGCGCGCGCCGACAACTTCCAGCTCTACGGCTACGAGCGCGAGACCAATCCGCTGCTCTCCAAGACCGACGGACTGAGCGTGTTCCGCCACGTGCTATCGCAGTCGAACACCACGCACAAGAGTGTGCCGATGCTCCTCGCCGCCGCTTCAGCCGAGGACCACGCGCGTCTGTACCGCGAGAAAAGCCTCATTACGGCGTTCCGCGAGGCAGGCTTCCACACCTCGTTCATCTCCAACCAGCAGCCCAACCACTCGTTCATCGACTTCTTCGGCGATGAGGCTGACGACTTCGTGTTCATCCGTTCGGCTGTGAGCGTTGTCACGGGCGACGTTACGGCGCAGACCAGCGACGAGCGTCTGCTGCCTTACGTGCAGAACATCCTTGCCAAGAAGCGCAAGAAGGAGCTGATAGTGCTGCACACCTACGGCTCGCACTTCAACTACCGCGACCGCTATCCGCGCCATCGCGCCCGGTTCCTTCCCGACACGCCCACCGAGGCAGAAGCCAAGAACCGCCCCTCGCTGCTGAACGCTTACGACAACACCATACTGCAGACCGACTTCGTGCTGCACAGCATCATCACGATGCTCGGCAAGAGTGGGGCGCAGGCAGCCATGCTCTACACCTCCGACCACGGCGAGAACATCTTCGATGACTATCGCAAGCGTTTCCTCCACGCCTCGCCCACGCCCTCATGCCACGGCATACACGTGCCGCTTATCGTCTGGACCTCCGCGTCGTACCGCGCCGAGTATCCTGAAGTGGTGTCGGCACTCAACGCCAACCGCGAGAAGGATGTGCAGTCGAGCGTGTCGGTATTCCCGACGATGCTATCCATCGCCGGCATCAGTGCGCAGTGCGTCGCCGATGTAATGCCACAGTCGCTTGCCAACCCTGCGTTCCGCAGCAGCAAGCGCCACTATCTCAACGACCACAACCGCTCCGTAACCTTGCAACAGGCAGGCTTCGCTGATATCGACTTCGAGCAGCTCAAGCACTGGGGCATAGCTCAGCATTAGTACTGCTGAAGCATAGGAAACGCAGTGTTATAGTTATACTTCTGCGGTCTGCGCCGACCGATGCGGATGTCTGCGCCGACCGATGCAGATGTCTGCGCCGACCGATGCGGATGTCTGCGTCGACCGATACGCACCCTTAGGGGTGCACTTGTATATTTCTGCTACTGCAATGTCACCTTTCGTCCGTGTCGCTTGTTATATAAATGAACCGCTTCAGCAAGAAGCGATAGAATAGAACAACAAGTATAACAATTAAAGACGACAAAAGATTATGTTTTGGTTAGTACAACTTTTAGTTCCGTTAGGAGTGGCAGTAGTGCTCCCTATCACCGTTGTAGCAATCGTGTTCAGAAGTGCTATGGCATCCGAGCGCAACCGCAAGGAGATAGTGCTCGCCGCACTGGAGAAGAACCCCGACATCGACGTGGAACTGCTCATGAAGAACCTGAAGAAGTCGGAGAAGCTCATCAAGGAGAAGCTGCTCGCCAATCTGCAGCACGGCTGCCTCTGCTGTCTTATGGGCGTAGCCTTCGTGCTGCTCTATTTCTTCCTCAGCGTGCAGAAGGAAATTCTCATCATTGCTGGCACAGTACTGATAGCCATCGGCATCGCCTTCCTCGTGAGCTACTTCGTAGGTCGCCGTATGCTCGAGAAGGAGATGGAGGCAGAGGAGCAGAACATGAAGCAAGAGTAACAACCTATGACGAGAGAACAATTCATAGCACTGGTGAAGAGCGAGCAGGAAGCGTTGCGAGGCTTTCTGTTCGCCCTCTGCTGCGGTAAGCGCGACGATGCCGACGACATAGCGCAGGAGACGCTCGTCAAGGCTTATCTCTCGTCGGCTGGCTATCGGGACGAGGGCAAGTTCCGTGCGTGGCTGTTCACGATAGCGCGCAACACCTTCCTCAACCACAAGGCGAGCACGCGCACACTCGACGACCTCAAAGCACTGAACACCATGCCCTCAGCCGCCACAGCCGACTCCGCCTTCCGCCATCAGGAACTGTATATGGCTCTCGCCACACTCTCGCCCAAGGAGCGATCGGCGGTGGTGATGTTCTACATGAGCGGCTACTCGATAAAGGAGATAGCCGACATCACCGACTGCACCGTAGATGCCGTGAAGAAACAGCTCTCGCGCGGCAGAGACAACCTTAAAACCATTTTGAACGTATGATGAAAGATAAAGCACTTGAGGAACTCTTCCTCTCAGCCCGACCCACCTTCGACGACGGCGAGGTATTCATCCAAAAACTCGAGAAGCGCCTCGATGCCGTAGAGTATCTGAAGCAGCACGAAGAAGCCTGCATCAGACGCTACCGCTACGCCATGCTTGCCACCTTCGTGCTGGGACTCGTCTTAGGCGGAGGCGCGATAGCCATGATGCTCAATGCGCCTGCCGACCAGCCACTCTTCACGTTCGGTGCAGAGAACGGACTGCTGCTTCTGCTCGGACCGTATTCGCGCTTCGCTGCGGTCATACTCTTATCGGGCCTTGTATGCCTCACGATTATAAGTATTGTGAACATTGTTGTAGATTTGTTGAATATGCGCGATGTAAACAAGGCTTATTGTGTTAAATAAACCTTTTATGTTTGTTCGCTTACATATTTATATATATATTTGCAAAATAAATCCGCTTTAATTAACAAAGACATAACAACTTACATCAAATCCTATATTATGAACAGAAGAAACAGACGCTCTGTTGCCTCTGTGATAGCTGCTATAGCTTTAGCTATGGCAGCCTGTCCGGTATCGGCACAGACAAAAGCACAGACTGCGAAGTCGGGTGCTAACTTCCTCAGTCCGCTAAAGGCCGCAGCGCGTGCAGCCAGCCGCAACCTCTGGGGCTATGTGAATAACGCTACGCAGTACCCTACTGCCAGCAAGCAGATTGGTTACATGGAGTTCGACGCAGCTACAGCTGGCAACTTCCGCGACCTCAAGACGGAAGATTTGGACAGCAGAATGTCGCCAAACGGCGGATGGTCGTACTACGATGGTAAGTACCACGCAGTACACTTCACAAGAAATCAGGCTTCAAGCTCGCTTGTTGTTACCTACTATCAGTTCAATACCGAAGACAAATGGCATCAGGAGATTGCACCGGAGTTGGTTTCAAAGCTTGAACTAATCGCTACAACTACCGCTACAAGCCAGCTCACCGGCAAGGTGTATGGTCAGTTCTATACCAACGACCTTTCGTCGTTCGAGTTTGGTATCATCGACTACGACAAGATGCAGCGTACTACAATCGCTCCGTCAAAACACAAGTTCGTGGCAATGGGCGTAAGCTCTGAGGAGCGCGTCTACGCTGTGGCTACCGACGGTGTGCTCTACGAGCTGAACACCATCACTGGCGAAGAGACCGAAATCGGTCCGACCGGTGTGTACGTAGCACCATCGTCAGAGAAGAGCTACACACAGAGCGGTGGCATCGACCAGGACGACGACACCTTCTACTGGGCTGCATACGATGCTGACAAGAAGGCTGCGCTCTACTCGGTAGACCTCAAGACGGGTAAAGCAACACTCATCGCCAACTTCCAATACAATGCACAGATACTCGGTTTGGCTATACCAGAGGCAACACCCGACGCAGCAGCACCGGCTGCACCGACCAGCTTCTCAGTGAAGTTCGAGAACGGATTGACAAAGGGTTCGGTGTCTATATCTGCACCAGCGAAGACATACGGCGGACAGACACTCAGCGGCGACGTTACCTTCTTGGTACGCTCTGGCAAGACAGAACTACTCACCGGCACTATGCCTGCCAACTCGTCAATCACTAAGGAGATAACAGCTCCAGAGGGTCTGAACAATTTCACCGTTACGCTCTCTAACGCAGCGGGCAAGAGTAAGGCTGCCAAGACAACAGCATACGTAGGCTACGACGAACCAAACCAGGTGTCGTTCGCACGTCTGAAGATTGACGCCAACGGCAAGGCAACCGTCACATGGGGCAAGCCTTCGGGCTCCGTACACAACGGCTACCTCGGCGACCTGCGCTACGACATCGTGCGCTATCCCGACGCTAAGACCGTAGGCACAAACATCAGCGGTACGTCGTTCTCGGAGACTATCAAGGACAAGCACCTGCGCAACTACTACTACGGCATCATACCAATCAACGGTACGAAGCGAGGTGCAGAGCGTCGCACTGGTGCTGTGGCTTACGGCGACAACATTGTGCCGCCTTATTATGAGGACTTCTCTTTAGAGGAGTCATTGGATCTCTTTAACATTATCGACGAAAACGGCGATGATAACACATGGAAGTGGCACGAAGACAAGCATAGCGCATACTACCCTGCTTCATCCAGCAAGGCAGCTGACGACTGGCTCATCACTCCTGCCATACAGCTTGAGGCTAACCACTCTTATAAGGTGACGTTCACAGCACGCAGCTCAAGTGCTTACTTCCCCGAGAAGATAGAGGCAAAGTGGGGCAATAAGGATAAGGTGGAGAACCTTACAAATAAATTCCTTGCAGCAACAAAGCTGCCAGCTACGAGCACTACATACGAAGGCACGGTTAACACAACTGCTGCTCAACTCTTCTACTTCGGTATTCACGCTATCAGCGACAAGGCGATGGACTATATCTATGTAGAGAACTTCTCTATCGTAGACAATGGTCATCTCAATGCCCCTGCTGCTGTGGAGAACGTAAAAATCACTCCCGACCCGACGACTGCACTGAAGGCTAACATCAGCTTCCGTCTGCCGACAAAGACCGTTGCAGGCAAAACACTTGCTGCTGTCACAAAGGTTGTAGTAACTCGCGACGGCGTGACCGTTAAGGAGTTCGGCTCAAGCAAGTCGGGCGCAACACTCTCTTGCGATGACAACTCACCAGTAGCTGGTTTCAACAACTACACCATCACTGCTTACACCGCTGACGGTGCAGGCACCCCGACTGTTGTGGCTGCTTACGTAGGTCTTGACAAACCGGCTCCACTCACAAACGTGAAGGCTGCTGACGTGAAGACTGGCGTTAAGCTGACATGGGACAAGGCTTCTACACAAGGCGCAAATGGTGGTGCTGTGCTCACCAACGACGTAACATACAACGCTTACCGTGTGCGCATCTCTGACGGCGTAACAAGCCAGCAGCTCCTCGGCTCTGTTACAGAGAACACATACACCGAGAAGTTCAATACAGCAGAAGGCGAGCAGGCTGTACGCCTCTACTCTGTAGGCGCTAAGAACAGCAAGGGCGAGAGCGAGCGCGTAATGTCATCGCCAGTTGTAACTGGTAAGCCTTACGCTCTGCCGTTCCGTTCTAACTTCGTGACTGGTGAGAATGCACACCTCTGGTGGTCGCTCACACTCGACGAGGAGGGTGGTGTCGGCTTCCTGCATAACACCCAGACCTCAAGCGACGGCGATAACAACTGTCGCGTGTTCACATCGTTCAGCAAGGGTGGCACAGCCGACCTTAGCTCTGGTAAGATAGCTCTCACCGGTGCAAACAACCCGGCTGTGATATTCAGCCACAACGCTACAAGCGGAAAGAACTGCAGCATCGAAGTGTACGCACAGACTCCTGACGGCACACGCAAGCTCATCGGCACTGTCGACTATTCAAAGCTTAGCGGTAAGGCAGAGGATTGGCACCGCTCACTGTTCAAGATTCCGGCAGAGATGGCAAAGGCAGACTACGTTATCCTCACCTTCGTGGGCAAGGCTGACACATACGGCGTAGTGCGTATCGACGACGTAAACGTACACAATACCTACGACAACGACCTCGCTGTAAGCATCTCGGCTCCTGCCAAGATGAAGCGTGGAGCTTGGAGTAAGGCTACCGTTACCGTGACAAACAACGGCGAGAAGGCAGCTTCTAACTACCGCGTGCAGCTCAGAAGTGGTAACGACATCATGTTCGAGCAGACCGTAGCAGAGGCTATCCAGCCACTCGCAAGCAAGTCGTTCGTCGTGAATGTAAAGAACAACGCTACCAACACATCGAAGACATTCAAGTTGTATGCTGACGTAGAGTATGATGCCGACCAGTATAAGGCAGACAACAGCACTGCATTTGTAGTAGAACTGACTGAGTCGGGCATCCCGATGCCAGAGAACTTCTCGGCTACAAAGGACGAGGCTACAAGCAAGCTCACCATGAACTGGAGCGTACCGACATCGGCAAGCATCCAGACTCGCGAGACATTCGAGAGCTACGACAACTGGACTATCAACCAGTTCGGCGACTGGACTACCTACTCTTCTATCAAGAGTGGTGAGACCGGTGGTCTGTGGGGCTCGCAGGGTATGCCTTTCCCGCACGAGAACGAGTTGTACAACTACATTGTGTTCAACCCGGATGCTATCCAGGACGGTATCACTTCGCAGAACCTCACTCTCAAGCCTCACGGCGGCGAGAAGTGTCTGATGACTATGTTCGCTCGCGAGATTGTCAACAAGAAGTTCGTTTACTACGACGCTGACAACTGGCTCATCTCGCCAATGCTCTCTGGCGAGGCGCAGACCGTGCTCTTCTGGGCTAACAACGGTCAGCCAAACCCGACGAACGTTCGCTATCCGCAGACCATCGAGGTTTACTACTCTGACAAGACTGCCGACCACGCAGACTTCAAGCTGTTAAAGACCTTCACACACAGCGGCGGCAAGTGGGACTCTTACACAGTAGACCTGCCGGAGGGTGCAAGCTACTTCGCAATACGTTGCGCTACACCTGAGGCTGATGCTTACATGCTCATGCTCGACGACATCGTGTACAAGGCAGGCTTCGGCAAGCTCGAGGGCTTCCGCGTATATCGCAACGACAAGATGATTAAGGAGCTTCCGGCTACCGCAACATCTTACGACATCAACTTCGACCCGAAGGCAGAGCCTACACGCTACAGCGTATCGGCTGTGTTCACTGGTGGCGAGTCGGCTGCTGCTACATCTGACGATTGCCAGACAGATATCCACGGTATTACAATCAACGCTCAGCATCCTGCTGATGTCTACACCATCGACGGCAAGCTCGTGATGAAGAACGCTACATCGCTCCGCTCGCTGAAGCGCGGTGTGTACGTTGTGAACGGCGTTAAGATTGTGAAGTAAACTTTAGGGGGTGCACTTGTCTCAAGTGCACCAACAATGCAATAAGTCCACTGACATAACATTGGTGCACTTTTCTCTGTTGGTGCACTTGTCTCAAGTGCACCCCCTTGGTGTTATCGGACATCCCTAATACAAAAATCGCCTCGCTTGGAGATCATCTCCAAGCGAGGCGATTTTATTTGTTGTATTATTGAAGTCTTTAAAATACAGCAGCAATACGGCGAATATTTTTCAATTTTTCGTGCAGCGAATTATCTTCCATTGCCGTGTGCATATTGTATTTCATCTGCATCTTTAGGAGAGAATCAGCAGGGATGTCTAAAGCCGCTTCGAACATCAATGCTGTAGTTGTGGTGATTGGGCGACGAGCATTAAGTATTTCGTTCAGTACGCTGTAGCCCATTTCTAAGCTATCTGCAAACTTACGTTGTGATATGCCTCTCTCCTCCAATTCGTCTTTTACTACTTCACCAGGGTGAGTAGGGTAAAAACCATAACCTAAATCTGACATAATTATATTTACTTATAATGGTTTGACAACTCTAAAATATAGATTTCTCAGCTGCGGCGATACTCCGACGGCGACATTCCAGTGTGTTCTTTGAAGTATTTGCCGAGGAACGACTGGTTGGAGAAGTTCAGCTCTTGCGCAATCTCCTTAATGCTCTTCTGCGTGTTGCGCAGCAGCATACGCAGCTCGATGGTGACGTAAGAGTCGATCCACTCGTTGGGTGTGCGCTTCGATACGGCTTTGATTGTCTCGGAGAGATACTTGGGCGATATGCAGAGCTGCTCAGAGTACCAACCCACGCGGCGCTCCGAGCGGAAGTGCTTCTCGACGAGCTTTATGAACTGCGTGAATATCTCCTCGGCACGTGTGTTGCAACTATCGTTCTGCGCCTGCACGCTGTAGATGACGTTCGACAGCTCGTATGCCATGGCGAGGAACATCGCCTGCACCATCTCGCGACGGAAACGGTTCTCGGGCTCGTCTATCTTTGTCTTCATGCGGAAGAATGTCTCGTGTATGAAGTCGGCGCGTTCCTTCGGAAGGCGGAATACGGGGTGGTTGCGTGCGAAGAGGAAGAGCGACGACAGCTCGTGAACGCTCTTTATCGTCTCGTTGAAGAATTTGTAGTCGACGAGTATGCCTATGCCGCGACAGTCGGGCGAGAGCGTGCAGTTGTAGACCGAGCGACCTTGGTTGATGATGATGAGGTCGCCGGGCTCAACGTTGTGCTTCACCGAGTCGACGTAGTAGCTCACGGTGCCACGCAAGCACATAGCAAGCAGCAGACACTGCATACGGCGTGGCTCGCGCGGAATGGGTATCTTCGCCATTTCGTCGAGTAGGAGTATGTCGTTGCCAATGTGGCTACCGTCGCAGAAGCGTACTGACTGGCTGACGGTGATATCTCTGAAATCGGGCATGATGTGTGGTGTTGAGATGGTGTGGTGTTGAGATGGTGTGGTGTTGAGGTGGTGAGATATGTGGTACTATTGTTGAGGCTTCTGCAGTCGCAGGTTGAGCTGGAACATGGAAGCACCGAATATCATCAGCGAGAAGACGATGGCGAGTGCCACGCGCTTCATGTCGCCACCGAAGAAATCGGCGAACTGCATGTCTGCCGACTGTGGCATGAGGCGGTAGAGCAGCACGGCTGTTGAATTGTTCACCCAGTGGTAGACCACACCGGGCACGATGCTGCCCGTGCGCACGTACATCCAGCCGAGCAGCAGTCCGCAGAGGAACGCTCCGATGCCTTGCGCCATGTTGCCGTGAACGGTGGCGAAGAGTGCTGCCGAGAGAACTATGGCTACCCACTGGCGGTGTTTGCCCGTTATGTCGCAGAGTACGCGCAGTATGGCTCCGCGGAACACGTATTCCTCGGCGATGGGTGCTATGATGCCAATGGTGATGAAGCCGAGCTTATGCTGCATGATGCCCTTGAACATCTCGTTGTATGTGTCGGGCAGCGTTACACCGAGCAGTTCGGTGAGGTATGCCAGTGGAGCTATGGTGCCTATGGTGAGGCATACCACCCAGAACATCGTGAACCACGGGCGTGTGTTGATGTATGCGCCCGAGCAGGGTGTCCAGCGCAACTTGTAGAACAGTGCGATGGTGATAATGCTGCTTGCGAGTGTTGTGATGGTTGTGGCACCCGCCGTGATGCCATTCGATCGACTGAAGAGCATCGTTGCTGCTAAGCAGATTGCTTGTATTGTGAGGAAGGCGAAGAGGTACAACGCCACGTTCAGTAATTCTCGCTTTTTCATATTTTGATGTTGAGATGTTGAGATATGATGTTGAGATGTTGTTATGTTGAGGTGTTGAGGTATGATGTTGAGATGTTGTTATGTTGAGGTGTTGAGATATGATGTTGAGATGTTGTTATGGTGAGGTGGTGAGGTGGTGATGTGTTGACAATAGTACAAATCTCAACACCTCAACATAACAACATCTCAACATAATACCATCAGCACCTCTTTCTTATCAGCCTCGAGTTGCTTCTGCAGCGCTTCAACGCTCTCGAAGCGTTGCTCGTCGCGCAGCTTCCTGCCGAACTCCACTCGCACTTTCCGTCCGTATATGTCGCCCTCGAAGCCGATGATGTGCGCCTCGATGGTGGTCTGTTGCCGTTGGAACGTAGGGTTTCTGCCGATGTTGAGCATCGCCGGCATCCACTCGCCGCCCTCTACGCTCACTCTTGTGGCATAGACACCGTTTCCGGGCACGAGCTTCTCTGCGCTTTCGGGCACGATGTTCGCCGTGGGGAAACCTATGCGGCGGCCCTCCTGAAAGCCGTGCGCCACGCTGCCCGTGATAGAGTAGGGGTGGCCCATGCAGTTGCTGGCTTCAGTGATGTTGCCCTCGACTATGAGACGGCGTATGAGCGACGACGACACACGCAGCCCGTCGATGTCTATCGGCGTGTTCTGCAGCACCTTCATGCCCATCTCCTCGCCGTAGCGCACATAGTCGGCGAAACCCTCGGCGCGGTTATGCCCGAAGCGGTTGTCGTAGCCCGTGAGCAGCATCGCCACACCGTACTTCTCGTGCAGCACCTGGCGCATGAACTCGTATGCCGAGAGTTGCGCCATCTGCGCGTCGAAGTGGAGCACCTCTATGCGGTCGGCAGCGGTGGTGTGGAGCAGCTGCAGCTTCTCGTCGGTGGTGGTGATGAGCTGTGGCACGTAGTCGGCATGTACCACCTGACGTGGATGGCGGTCGAACGTGATGACGAGCGACTGCCTTCCTTGTGCGTGTGCCATGGTCGTAAGACTGTCAATCATAAACTGATGACCGCGATGTACACCGTCAAAGAACCCGATTGTTGCGCAATATTCGTTTCTCATATATGCAAAGATACTGATTTTAAGGCGAATGGCAAAGGAATAGTGCCTTTTTATGTCGGCGCGAGCCTCTCCGGCGTTCGCCTACGCCTACCAGCGGTTGAACAGTTCGAGACTGAAGCGCACGGCTACATCCGTGAATTTCCACTTCTTCTGCGACGCAAAGACACCTATCGACAGTGCGCGTGTCTGCACACCGTAGCCCCATTCTAAGTAGGGCGTGAGGTGACTCACGGAGAGCGCGCTGACGTACACGCGTTCCTTCTCCAACAGACGTCCTATGTAGGGTAGCCAGTAGAGTGCGAGCTGCGGTGTCTCATACGTCACGTTGCTACGCACGTAGTATTGTGAGGCGTTGTACCAGTTGGAGTTGAGCAGCTCGAACGAGCCCGACCAGTTGTCGTTCCATCCGTTTGGTATGTTGTTCTCGCGGAAGTTGCGATAGTCGAGAAAGTATCTGCCCGTGCTGCTATGCGTGTAGAAGCCTGTGCCCAGACGCATCTGCAGGGAGTTGAGAGCCGACAGACGGTGGATGTACTGTGCGTCGAACTCCATGCGCTCGTAGTCGATGTTTGCCCCCATGAAGCCGTTTATGCTGCGCTCGTAGTTGGCGGTCAGTATCGGACCCGCATAGCCTATCGGTCGGTACGTCAGTTCCACCATCGGTGCCACGGAGATGTATGTCGTCGGCATACCCACCTCTTCAAATCCCGTGTCCTGGATAGCAGTGCGGCGGTGCCCCATCACTCCCACCTCCAAGCCCCAGCGCGGCGTAGGGTCGTAGTGCACGTATGCCTTCAAGCTGTGGTCGCGGAAGTAGGTCAGGTTCAGACTGTCCCAGTTCATGGCGTCGTTGTGCTTGTCCTTGATGGCGTCGAGCACCGACGAGTTGCGTATGCGCCTGCCGCTTGCCCACTCCGTCTGCACGTATCCGTTGTGGCGGTTGCTGAAGTAGTATGTGATCGGAATGTTGAAGTAGAACTGCTTCTGCTTGAAGGCATAACCAGCCTTTATGCGTGCCTGCATCTTCTGGTTGGCAGTGAAGTTGTACTGCGCCTGCACGTCGAGCAGGTACGTCAGACCGCGTCGGTTGCTGTAGCTGAACTGCAGAGGGTTCAGTATCGGACCGATGTTGAATGTTCCGCGCTTGTCCCTACCTATGTCGCCCCCGATGCGTCCCATCAGCGTCTCGCCGACGTTCGTCAGCAACTGTCTGTTGAATATGCTCCCATGCGTTTTGCTCGTTGAGTCGTTAAGAATATTGTCGTTGTAGCTCTGTTGGCAGAGATAAACCTCATGCTCGGTGAGCGGAATGGGGCGCACGCGAGCGAGTAGGGTGGTGTCGTCACGCTCTGCGAGCGAGTCGATACCGCAGTCGGGCAACCCGTAGATCGTAGTGTATTCAGCCGTGATGTCGTTGCCGAGGAACAGAAAACGCGCATTCAGCGTACACTCCTTTGGCAGCAGCGTGCGTCCCTCCTCCTCGTCCATGGTCGTGGAGAGGTGAAAGCGCACCATGTCGTACTCGCCGTCGAGCGCAAACTCAATGATGCGTCCCGTCAGTTCGTCCACTTGTGCCCAACCGCTCACCAACTGCGTGCTGCTCTGGCGTGGGGTGAAATTCACGAGTGCCGTGCCCTGCGTGAAGCTCTGCGCCTTGTAGCGATAGTAGCGGCGGTTGCGTTGGAAGAAGGGCGAGATGATACGCCCGTCGATAAGCATCTCTTCGCTGATGAGCGGTGTGAGGTAGTTGAGCACGGTAGGCATAGGCTGCGACTTGCGCGTCGTCGTCGAGCTCTCAAGCAGTCGGGTGGCGGAAACCGTTCCCTCCGCATCAATCCTCATATGGTTGTATGTCTCGCCGAATACCTCGCGCCTGCTCGCGTTTGCAATGGCAAACATCGACGGCACAGTGAGCAGTACGGCGTTGCGACGGTTCGTGCGGATGGCGTACTTTGTGTAGGCATAGCCCTCCTTCGGGCTGTGTTCTGTCGTGTCCACCGAGGCAGCATAACTGAACACGCGCTTCATAGTCTGAAGCGTGTAACTGCGATTGTCTGCTCTAACGCCACTTATGACAAACACAAATAGTATGGTTAATATGAATATTCTGCCTCTCACCCTTTCTGTTATGCTACATATCTTGATGAATTTCCTTTGTTTTCAGCATCCGCATCTACCGTCGCGAGCATCCGCGCCGACCGTTACGAGCATCCGCGCCGACCGCCGCGAACCATCAGCATACGCTTGCAAAAGTAGTTAAAATAATGGCAAACACCCCATCAACCCACCCGATACTCCCAAAAACATAACGTTTATTAATGATTTTTCAGCCCTTTCTCAGTGTTTTTTCACTCCTTTCTTATTGTTTTATGCAGAAAAAGTTCCAAATATTTGGCGTTTCTCCCGAAAAACACTACCTTTGCAGTCGCAAACTTATCCTAATACATAGGTTAAGTCGGACTTGTAGCTCAGTTGGTTAGAGCAACAGACTCATAATCTGGAGGTCCCTGGTTCAAGCCCAGGCTGGTCCACGCTAATAATCAATGACTTACGAAGATTTTTCGTAAGTCATTTTTCTTTTTCGCGAACACCATGCGAACACTGAGCCCATAATTTTTCTTGCGAACACAGTTGCGAACACGCTTATATCGTGTTTTTCAAGCACGCTTTACCTATAAATCATTTTCCTTAAGTTTTGGTTCAAAACTTAAGGAAAAGAATAATTTGCATATAAAACAAACGCTAAGCAGTTGTTCGTAATATATATAAAAGATGTATAACGAGAGTGCGGAATGTTCTGTTTGAAGTAAGGTGTTCCGTACTATAATTCTATTTTTGTCTATCATATTGTCATAAAAAAGGAAAAACCAGAAATCTTACGGCTTTTTCTAAGTCATTTCTTTGCTCATATTAAGATTTGTTTGTAAATTTGGAGCGGTATTCATTCCGTATTGATGGATTTCGTATCATCAGTGCGAAAGAAGTCATATGGAAGAGCACACGCCGAGCAAAGTCATTGAGGAGTAATCTGACGTGACTATGCGGTTGGGTGGGCAGAATACCAGACATATGAAGGCGTTTACTTGACGCTCTGTTTGAGACTCATCGAAATTCTCGCAAAATTTCCAATCTTGTCTTGAACTTAGCAACGGTAGATGTCCATGGGTGTGATTATATCACTCCTGTTTCCAGCAATGGGAGGATTGTATCTATGCTAATAGGTGCAATCTTTCAGTGTTGGTTATAGGTATAAGTATATTTTCATATCGGCGTGGGCTCTGGCGTTGTCTGTTCAACAAGATTAGGCAATGCGAGAAGCCTCGATGAGTGGGACAGGCAACAAGGAAGTTCCCACGCTTTTTTATGCCTTAAATCTATATCAAAAACCTTGCACCAGTATAGGGGACATACGATGCGCAAATGATACGACCTATACAATGAGTATGTTTGATTCAGTTTTTAAAAAGTGCACGTTAGGGTTAATGTCCGCACTTTGTCTTTCTTCGTGTTGCTCTGAGACACCTATTCCCGAGATACTTAATTCATACCAAGAATATCATCAGCCAAAAGTTGATGTAGAAAAAGGTTACAACGCCTATTTCGATTTGTCTGATGGGTTGTTGTCAGCCTATCAAGTTGAAGCTACCAGTAACTGTCTTAAAAGCGTGGTTAATAAGGTAACAGGCAATGCAAGTTGTCAGGAAGTTCTTACACTGAAAAACTCACAGATAGAAAAGAATGAACTGAGGCAGACAGAGTTGTACAACTATATTATGGATGCAAAATCATATCAGATGATTGCGCCCATTGAGGAGTCTCTAAAACAGATAACGGCTGGAAACAAAGCGGCTCTGCTTGTTACAGACTTTGAAGAATACAATGAAGGGCAGATTCAGCAGCAGAACTTCGCTAAGAAATACTTTATTGACTGGTTGAATAAAGGCAACAATATAGTTTTCTATGTTTTTGACTACACGGAAAACGGCAAGCCTAAACATCTATATTTTACCATATTCGACACTGCGGACCACACACTCCTTTCAGAGACGGATGATGCTCTAAAAGGGAATGGAGCAAACTATCAAGTGTTCCGTTTGAATAACGGCCAAGTCCTTTACACTAACAAGTATCCAGCAGTAACACGTGGAGGTATATATCGCTATACAAACGGTGATGACCCAATATGTGGCCTCGTTGAAACTGGGGAGGGAGACTGTTACACTATATATAAAGATTATGCGTCTGAGTTATACGTGTTTGAGGAATCATGGGAAAACATGGTACAGAATGTTCGCGACATTCAAGACCCCGCAAATGTCGATTCTTCTGAACCGAAATTCCAACATCTAATTAGTGGCGTAACGGCAAATTTTGAACGTATGTCTGGTTACAATGTCAAGAAGCTTGATATAAAAATAACCGATATACAGTCCGACTATGATAAGTTTGCTGGGTATTATGCCTTCAAGACAAATGGTGATAATGCCGATGATGATGGAAAGGTCGTTAAAGAATTTGATTATCCCAACATGCAGATTACAAATGAGCAGGTAGAGGATATGTTCGTCTTTGGTGGCAAAGTGCAAGGCAAAAAAGCAGAAATTGCCTTGGATTTCCGTCCGCAATTTGGTGGCGTAGTAGCTAATATGCCTCCAACAGACCTTATCCGTGTGGATGTGGTAATTGCAGACTGTGAACCTAACTATGATATTTTGCCTGCGCTGTTTGAGTGGCCAGGTAATACAAGCATGATACAGGCTGTAAAGAACACTCTGCAAGATCAGAATCCAATAGGCAAAGTAATCTATACCTATTTCCTTAAGTCAACTATAGAATAAAGTAACAATCTAAAAGAATTACAAATATGCAACAGATTCCTGTTTATGTAACGTCTATCGTTATTGCTATCGTGATGCTCGGCATCTCAGCCCTACATTCCAAGTCTATTGCTTTTCGCCCTGACAACAGCGATGTAAAGAGCCGTAAAGTTAAGTTCTGGATTTATGCCATCGTGACCCTTGTTGTGAACTTTATTGTATGCTATGTAATGTTCTATATGGCAGAGAAGACAAAATCAAAGAAAGAGGCAGCCATGATAGCTACGGCAATCGGCACAATGCTTTCTGTAGTTGTGTATATTGGTCTTGGCTTTGTCACAGCAAAGATAAACAAGCACGGAAAGACTGGCAACTGGTTCTAAACCTTATAACACCTTCTTTATATGGCAGATAAAAAGTTTATAGTGGCCATTGGTGGTACTGGCATGAGATGCCTTGAGTCATTCGTGCATTTGTGTGCGATTGGAATGTTCGACAAAGAGGAAATAAACATACTCACTCTAGATACAGACCAAACCAATGGTAATAAAAATCGCGTAGAGCAACTCATAGATACATACAATCATATCAAGAGTGCTGACTCTACGGAAATTGATGGTGGAACTCCTAATGCAGAGACATTCTTCTCCGCGAAGATAAATCTCTATAAATTCTTCACAGACTATAGTGCAACAAATCGAAGCACTTATGCTAACCTTGCGCAACTGTCCTCTGGTGACTCTGAGGTTCAGCGTGACAATCAGGACTTAAGCGATTTGTTTCTGGAGAAGGATACCGTACAGGATTTTAAACTTGATCATGGGTATCGCGCACAAACTCACCTTGGCAGTTACTTAATGTATAACGGTATAGTGGAAGCCGCCAAGAAACTGCGTGCAGGTGCTGCAAATCTGAAAGAAGAAGAGAAATCTTTTGGAGAGTTTCTGCACAAGTTACTGGGAGCATCAAGCAATGCGCGAGTATTTGTCTTCGGCTCTGTCTTCGGCGGAACCGGTGCATCTTCTATTCCAATTATTCCAGTAGCTTTCCGTGATGCCATAAGTATTCTTGATGGAAAGAGTACTCTTGATTTGAAGACTGTAAAATTTGGAGCGACTTTGTTGACAGAGTACTTTAAATTCCATAAGCCAACAGAGGCAGAACGCAAAGAGGAGCATGTTATAGCCGACTCCGATTTCTTTGCGATTAACTCACAAGCTGCCTTGCAATTTTATCAGGGAGACCCTACCGTCAAGATGTGTTATCGACGTCTCTACCATGTCGGTTGGCCTCTAGATAGCAAATCACTTGACGGAAGCGACCAAGAGACAATCAAGACAGAGACTGGTGGTGCCAATCAAAAAAATAACTGCCATGTTGCAGAGTTGATATGCGCGTGTGCCGCTTATGACTTCTTCAATATTGAAGATAACAAGTTAGGTAACAATAAGGCTCAGTATCTATACCGTTCTGCACCTTTCGACGGAAGCAACTTCTCTTTTGATGGAAGTGATTTCGTGGGAACTGATAAGGACAAGTTTGAAAATGCCCTAGGTGCCTTCTTCTCTTTTGCTCATATCATACTAGGAAAACAAGGTGGTGCATTGACTTCAAAGGGAACAAAGGGACTTGTGGATCGTCTCGTGGAACAAAAGATAGAGGATTATAAAAATATTCCCCTTGACCAACTGAAAGAAATAGATCAGTATTTCCAAATGTTTGGATATACATACGAAGGAAAAATATTGATTCCAGGCTGGATATATCAGATTTATGACTCGGTTAAGCCTGGCAAATTTATATTTAAGAGTAGTGCTTTCGACGAAAAGAACATCTTGGATGTTGACCCTGGAGATATCTTTGAGGATGAGCGTCATCGCTGGGAAAAGCCCATCATAGGTAATCGTTATGACACATTCATCAAGAGTATGATAAAGAGTGTACCTTCTGACCAGCAGAAGGCAAACACCATGAAGGAGAAACTGCTGGCACATATGTACAAAGCCATCACAGACGCTCAAAAAACAAAGAAATAAGGTTATGGCAGAATACAAATCAATCGTCATAAAAGTAAAAGACAAGTCTATTCCCCCGGGCTTGGCTAACGAGTGGTCTGACGTAACCACTCACATGCCTATATTGACACGAGATATAAAGACACCGGCACTGGACGCAAAGAGTGATCTCACTGCTGTCGTATCGGGCATGCCGACCATATTTGCCCGTGCCAACCTTTTCCGTCTTGCCATAGACTATGTAGGTGCAATAACTCCCAAGACAGATGAGAGTGAAGGTCTACTCAATTACTACAAGAACTTGGTTGACGAGTGGCGTGGTTTTATTGCCTGTATAGCGCTTGATTATACGTTGATAGAGGTAAGACGTATTAAGTTAGCTTACTCTGACAAAAAGTCGTTTGATCAAACTTCAAACATTTATGAGCCGAAGGGCGCTTTCGGACGTGTACTGTTTGAACGTGCTCCGCTATGGGCAGAACATGGTAAAGAAGTAACAGATAGGGATGTTCCTTTTATTGATGTTATAAAATATGACGGCAATGTGGTAGGTGCGGTTTCGCCAGAGTCTCTTCTGTTTACATCTCCAGGATATCAGATTTCTACTCCCCATCCATGGGTTAACAAGAATACTGGTAAATTTACAGATCCTCTGAACAATGCTTTGTCATCAGCTGAAGCGTTGACATTGTTAGCATATGTAGAATACATCGAGACTCGCCTTAATAAGCTTCGCGATTATTATTCTTCATTAAGTGATGACATCCGCCCAGATTACGCAACAATTCAAACGAACATACGTAACTGGAAGGAAGAAATCTCTCGCTATTGCAGTGAACGCCAGTATGACGAGGAGACAAAAAGCATACCTGATGTAAATAAATTCAAGACGCCATTCAGCCTCGTATTCAACTATTCTTCAAATCTATATGGTTTCGAAGGATTGATTTTTGACGACGAGACTCAGGCTCCTGGAAACAAAATCTTTTTTGACCCTCGCTATGTTCTTTTGCCAAAGGAGTCAGAAATTGCTCGCATAGATTTCAGTAACCGCGAGATTACTCATAATCCTGAATTGCTACAGGATCAGCCTGTGTATGTACTTAAAGCTCAAATCAAAAATCGTGATAATGAGTATGCGTATTTTGCGTTACCAATTACGCCCCTCGGTCTGAATGTCTTTGGAAAGAACATCGGTGCTCTAACAGGTATAGACTATAACAATGCTATCAAGTCAGCATTAACAGCTGTTTTTGATCCAGAACGTCGCGACAACAATCTAGATGTTAAGCTTGTAATCTGGATGCAGAGTGGTAAATCACGCGAGCTGAAAGAGACTTACACTGTTAAAGCCGACCGTATCTCAAACAAAGACATCTTGTTGTGGCCTAACTTTATCTCAACACAATGGAATCGCTATTTCTTGTATTCAGAGATGCCGCACAACACGGAGTCACGCTCATGTCCTTTCCGTGCGACGCCTATTGTCGGAGAATACAAGAACAACGACTTTCGTATTATTGTAGATGAAAAATCTGCAGAAAAAGAACCAGTGCTGCTGGCCAAAAACGGAAATGTCTGTGTGTCAGAAGAGGTACAACGTAACCATGGTCTTGAAGCCAAGCTCTTGATTACATCCGACAACCGTGTTGCGGACAACGACTACAAGTATGAGATATATGAGAGTACATTACCTTTCAAGGGCGTAAAACTTACCTCTGGAAATAAGGATAGTGGCTATCTCGTAATCAGATATACATCAGACCAAAGTAGAGGTCAGAACTCGCTTCCACGAAACGAGTATGGTCTAAACAATGTACTTAGAAATGCCACAATTGGTGTCGATTTCGGTAGTACAAATACTTCTGTGGCATATTATGACGTAACCAATGGTGAGAACAAGGGTATACACTTTACTAACCACCGCATCTCTCTCTTACAAAGTGGAAATAAGAACGCATCTTGTAGAGAACGTGATTTGTTCTTCTTCCAAGGCAAAGAGATAGAGGGTAATGCTATCAAGAGCATACTCACTCTTCATGACCCTCGACGCATGCCGGAGAACAAGCCTGATGGAGCAAGATTTGAGATAATTGGTGGAATGCCATGCTTTGACCCAAGTCTGCTTCCTGTACAAAGCGTTACGGATAGAAATATTCTGTTGCAATGCCCAAGTATCGGTCAGGTCACATTGGTATATAATATGAAATGGACAGAACAAGAAAGCGATGTGAACAACAAAAAGGCTTTCTTGCGCTCTCTCATGCTTCATATATATGCTCAGCTCTATGATGATGGATGCTGTCCTACAAGATTAAAGTGGTCATATCCTTCTGCATTTACTTTGGACCTCATCAACCAGTATAGCCAGATTTGGAATGATCTTGGAGCCATGCAGAGTCCTGTAGTAGACAACAAACTTGAAATATGCAGTTCAGATATTGCTGCAAAGTTCAAAACAGAGAATGTATTCGGTCAAGCTCCTGCAAATTCACCATTTGGAGGTGTACAGCAGAATAATCCGTTCAGTAGTCCACAAAATGATCCGTTCGGTGGACAACAAGATGCATCTCCATTCGGTAATCAGCAGGGCTGTCCATTTGGCACTCAGCAGAATTCGCCTTTTGGAGGAACTCAGCAGGAAGATGCTTTTGCCACCTCCGCCCAGGGGGCTGCTGCTTTTGGCAACAACTCCGGTTTCAAGCCGTTTGGTGTCGCTCAAGAACCAGTAATGCCGACCGCTCCAGATTTAGAGCCTGACACAAACGAGGTTGAGTTTGATTTTCAGAAAGTCGACCCGACCAAGTGTATGACAGAGGCAGCTGCTGTTGCCAACTACAATGGGACCCAGAATGTACCGCGTGGTCCTGAAGTGATGAACTTGTGTTTCGATGTCGGTGGTAGCACTACAGACATCTCTGCCACGGTGAGCATTGGGACAGCGGTGACGATGATCAAGCAGAATTCTATACGTCTCGCCGCCCAGCAGGTTTTAGGTGCAGCTAAAAAGGAACCAAACCTTGAGGCAGTATTGATAGAAGTATGTAATCAGTTCGGAATCCGAATACCAGGATTGAATGTTGGTCCCAAAGGATACAACAGTGATTCCGCGTCTTTCTATTTCGAACAAGTACTTGATCAGGTGCCAGTATCGGGTTTGCCAACACTTTATCAACTCATCAGTTCAAAGTGTCCGAACCTTATGGCAGTAAACCTGTATGTCACAGGTCTTATAGTATTCTACGCAGGACAGTTGACATATAAGCTTACCAAGGTTATAAGAAAGTCTTTGGCAGGACATGGACCTCAGTTCGCAAACCTCAAGCCATGGGTCAACGTTATGTTTGCAGGAAAAGGCTCTCGTATCTTCGAGTGGTTTAGTATAACTAACCATAGCATCGCTCAGCAATACTACATGCAGATGTTCATTGCTGGTATCGGTGGAAACGTGAACGCAGCAGAAGTGCTGCCAGGCTACCCGCAAATTCAGTTGGCTCAACAGGTCAATGAGAATGTAAAGTATGAGGTTTCGAAAGGCTTGTCTCTTGACGTTAATAACAGTATAATGATGCCGGAGAACAACTCTGAAGCTATAGAAATCCTAGGCGAAGACAACTTCTCAATCATCAAGGCGTCAACTGGCGACAAGATACCTTTGAGTTTTGACAATGCAATTACACCTCAGATGATGGAGTATCTCAGTACCTATGTTGTAGAAACTCCTTCTGCTCTAGGGCAGTATTCATGTCAGCGTTTCGTTAACTTCTGTGGCACTTATTATAGTGCGATAAGCCAGATGTTCAAGACAAAACTTACTCAGCAAGATTTTGTCAATGGATTCAGCAACATGAATATCTCTGCGTATATTGTCAATACAAAAGAATATCGCATTGCCAAGACGCATAAACAATTTGACTTTGTAGCACCAGTCATCATCCTTGAGGGTATGAAGTTCTATGACGATGTGCTAATGAAAAAATTATAAGTAGCAAAATGCCGTACAGCTTATTAATAAGAATAAGTCACAAAACCATCTCCTTCTCCGCCAATAAAGACGGAGAAGGGGATTTTGTGCCATATGGCGAACCAATACGTCCACTTGCGGTTTGGTTTCTTGGCAGTAGTGTCACCATTGGTGCTGATGCCAAGCATCAAGCACTTATGGGCACAAGTAATGCGTTCTATCATATTTTTGATAGAATGAAAGAACCAGGCAAACGATTTGAATATGCCAACGAAACACACGATTATAACAAACTGCTGCTTTATACTATCAGGGCTGGTGTTGAAGAGTTTCTTGTAAAAGAAATGATGAACAGCCTCGGGCAAATGGAAGATAATATCGGTCATTTGCCCATATTGGTAGCATTTGGTATGGATGTGACTGCAAATGAACGTAACGTCGTTACAGGACAATTGCAGCGCAATGGTTTCGGCAACATAAAAGTTATAGACGAAGACAGTTACCTTATACGGTCACTTAAAAAGAAGGGGGACGTGTTGGTTTTATCATCAGATGGGATGACACTTTACGGAGCTTTCTATAAGGAAAACAAACGTGTAGGTGAGTTCTCAGCTGAAGGCCTTGGACGAGACCCTCGTGTAGAGAAACTTTCACGGCTGATATGGGAGAGAACCGATGCGCAAAATGATTGGCTCAGATATGAAGACGAAAAAGACGAGTTGGAAGAGGCAGCCAATAAGTTTCTTGTATCAGGCAAAAGTGAGTGTAATGAATCTGTGGTTTTGTCTAATGGCAATGATTACCCATATTATCTGCAACAAAGTGATCTCTGGACATTTAACAATAATGATGAAATCGGGGTGTCACGCTTCATTATAGATAAAATACAGACTTGGAATGGAAGCAGACAATCTTGTTGCGTGTTTTTGAAAAGTCATGCTGTAAGAAACAAATATTTGATGGAACAACTCGTAAAGGAGTTTCCCATAGGAGTTCATCTAGTAGCAAAATCTATAAAAGAACATTGTAATGCAATATTGCTTGAAGATTGCCGTGCGCTGAATTTTACTTTTCAGCAGCCGACATCTATTCCGCACACATCTGAACCAAAAGAGCCTGTTGTTGGTGACAATCCTATTCAGACTGCTATTGCAGAGCCTTCTTCTCGGGACAAACGTGATTTCCGAATGCTTAAGGGAGAACTTAGAGCGTGTGTTGCAAATGGAGATGAAAAAGGTGTTAAAGCAAAGTGTAAGGAGTTCTTGAACAGAATGCATGGCAACGGAATAATGGCTTTTGATGAAGACGTAGCTAAACTTTTAAATGAAGTTGATTCATCAAGTGTAAAAGCAGGAAACGTTCCTAACAAGAAGAAACCCCAAAGTGACACTTTACCAGAGCATACCTCATCTGACATAAAGTCGGATATTAGGGCGTCAACAGGTGTAACAGCAACAGAACCAAACAAACGCGACTACAATCTCTTTAAGTTGCTAAAGCAAGAAATACAACGATGTATAGATGCACACGACAAAACAACAGCAAAGAAGAAGTCAGATGATTTCCTCTCTGAAATGCATGCAAAGGGTGTAGTAGCCTTTGATAAAGAGACAGCCGAAATGCTCAAGCTAATACAAGATGCAGTAGCCCCCACGGGACTCGACAAACGTAATATGCGAATTCTGAAAAGTACTATTAGCACACTTAAAGCTAAAAGTGATAAGGCTGGTATACAGCGTGAGTGTAAGAAGTTCCTTGATGCGATGCATAAGAAAGGAATTGTTGCCTTTGACTCAGAGGTCGCTGAACTGACAAAATAAGAATATTGTATAGTAATGTTTAAAAATACAGACAATGAGTAGATTTGATCTTAAAAAAGGTGAGCGCTTTTCGTTCAAGAAGGACGAAGGCCTTAACAATCTCACGGTTACTCTCGGCTGGAATTCGGGAGCAGACCTCGATGCATCCACATTCCTTGTTGGTGAGGATGGAGTGATTGAAGATGATGCGAATTTTGTGTATTTCAACTCGGTAAAACGTAGCGAAGAATTTGACCGCACAAAGTTTGGAAATAAGAATGCATGGAAAGCCCAGACTCGTCCTATGTCAGCTGACGGTTCTGTGCTTGGTGCGATAGATGACCGTGATGGCGGATCTACTGAAAACATTTCAGTAGACCTCTCCAAGGTAGATGCGAAAGTTACAGAGATTGTATTCTGTGCAACAGTTTATGACGAGGGTAAGAGCTTCGGTGATGTAGATGGCGCATACGTCTCTATTGTCAACGATGATAATGGAGAAGAACTTGTACGTTATACTCTCAACGAGCAATTCTCTGGTGAAACAGCTCTTGTCGCAGGAAGTCTTGTGGTCAACAACAACGGTGACTGGGAATTCAAAGCAGAGGGACGCGGTTTTCTCGGAGGTCTGGAGGCTTTAGTTGAATTATACGCGGAATAATCATTAACAACCTTTTAATTTTTATTTTTATGGCAAGATTTGAATTAAACAAGGGTGAGCGCTTTACCCTTAAGAAGAGTGAGGGCCTTGAGAACCTTACAGTAGAACTTGGATGGAAGGGCGGTGCTGACCTTGATGCATGTGCTTTTCTCCTTGGTGAGGATGGTGTGATTGAGAATGATGCCAACTTCGTGTTCTACAACTCAAACAATCGTGAGGAAGAATTCTCTCGTGAAAAATTCGGAAACAAAAAGAAGTGGCGTGAGGCTACACGCCCAATGTCTGCAGATGGTTCCGTAATGGGCTCAATCGACGACCTCGGAGATGGTGATGATGACAACGGTGATGCAAGCGAGGAGATGACAGTTAATCTTAGCAAGGTTGACGGAAAGATAACAGAAATTGTGTTCTGTGTTACTGTATACAACGAAGCTACTACCTTTGGCGCAGTTAATTCACCATACATTTCTATCATCAACGATGAGGATGGTCAGGAACTCTGCCGTTATAACCTCAAGGAGAATTTCAAGGCAGAAACTGCTGTTGTTGCTGGAAGCCTTATCTGCGACGAGGAAGGTGAGTGGTCTTTTGAAGCTACAGGCAAGGGTTATACTGGTGGCATGCAGACGCTCATAGATATTTACGCTTAAAACATCTTGCTTATGGCAAAAGACAATAAAGAGGGCAGGAAGAGCACACGTTCTTTTGACCTTAACAAAAGCGAAAAGCGCTCTTTTGAGTTAGACAAAAAGTCTACTCGCTCCTTCGACCTGCAGAAGGGAGATGAAGAAGCTGTTATAGGTGCTGGCGATAAGACTGCTCAGCAGGTTGCTGGAGCGCAGCCAAGTCAGCCGAAAAAGGCTCCTGCAACTTCACAAACAGCAGGACAGCAGCAAAAATCTAATAAACCTGCGCCATATCAGCCGACACAACCCCCGAAGAATCACTCTCAGGAGACCACTCCAAACACAACTGAGGATGGTGGTTCTACAGGTGATGACAACAATTCTGGAAACGGAAAGAAATGGATTGGTGCAGCCGTAGTTGTTGCCGCTATCGCAGGTGCCGTATGGGTATTCTCTGTAATTGGAGGAAAGACAGCAGAGAACCAAACTGAAGAACCTCAGACAACATTGATTTCTGATTCAACTTCAAATGAAGAAAGCAATGCTGCTGACTCTGCAAGTGCAGAAATTCCGGAGACCGCAACTGCTGGTGAATCTACAGATGCCAATTCTACAGATGAAAACGACGCTGTAGATGGTAATCAAAATCCTGCTAATAACACGGTTCAGAAAGTAGAAACGGAGAAGCCAAAAGCTGGAAATTCGAAACCCGAGACTGAAACATCTACTAATTCTGCTTCAGTTGTATCGGGAAGTGCAGAGGAATTAGCCAATGAAGTGCTTGCTGGAAAATATGGCAACTGGCCAGAGCGTGAACGCAACCTTGGTAGCCGCTACAAAGAAGTACAGCGACTCGTCAATGAGATGTATCGTACAGGGCGTATTTCACATAATAATTAAGCATCTATAAGCGAAAGAGAGGTGTGCAATTACACACCCCTCTTTCACTAAATTATAAAAAGGTAACGACTAATATGTTCAATAAATATGATAAGCATTATACTTGGAATAATAGTATGGGCAGTACTGCCAATCCTACTCACTTCACGTATCAAACGTAAGAGTGACCGCAAAGCAGTTACCCTTATATGTAAGATACTCGGCGCGTTCCTTGTGCTATGGGGACTTTACAATCTAATATTCTAATATATACCTAGTGCAGGGATAAAGGTAACATGATATATTTCTCACACAAATACGAATTAACAGAATCTACCTTATGTGTTTAAGGAACTTGGCTTAGATTCTACATTTGCAAAAATGGAGCAGTGCGAGGTCGTTGATTATGAGAACTATATGGTTAATTATTACATTGGCAATAATAAAGAATAAAATGAAGGTTTACACTAAGTTTTTATTAGTTCTAGTACTATTCGTGATATCTGTTTTCATTTTGTCATCTTGCGATAAACAGCAAGGAGTGATAGAAGACTATACAGCTTTAGTTGAAGAGATTGAGACTGATGGCGAAAACTTCACAGAACAAGACTGGGAGGATTTCTCTCAGCGTTGTGAGAATGTGGAGACAGAAATGCAGCAGTACTCATTTGACAAAGAGCAAAAGAAGGAGTTACGTAAACTTCAAGGTCGCATGGCTGCTGCTATCGGTAAGCATGGTGGAACAATTCTGAAAAATGCTGCTAAAGATGCCTTAGAACAGATTGAAGCCTTCTCTGAGGGCTTTATGGAAGGGATAAACGAGGAAGACAACAAATAAAAGCAAATATGGAAAGAACTAATTACAAAGGCTTGACCGACAAGGAAGTGTTGGAAAGCCGCGCAAAGTATGGCCCAAATGTGCTGACTCCGCCAGAGAAAGACTCCTTATGGGTTCAAATAAAAGAAGTGTGTAAGCATCCTATTGCCTTGGCAATGTTTGCGCTTATCGCATGCACTGCCATTGCTGCAGGTGTGTTGGCATCTTCTATGGGTGCAAACATTTGGGTGATGCCAACCATCGTGACGGTGGCAACACTGCTCATTCTCGTGGTAGGATTCTTTGGCGGCTTTGGTGACCCGCTGTTCAAAATCCTTATCACGGCATTCGTACTCTCTATGGGTATTTCCATCTATGAATACGAGTGGAACAATGCAGAGTGGACAACTTTCTTTGAGCCTATTGGTATCATCGTAGCTCTTATTCTGGCTACAAGTATCGCATTCTGGCTAGAGAAGAACAATGAAAAGACATTCCAAAGCCTTAATCAGTCCAACGACGAAGAACCTGTAAAGGTTATCAGAAGAAAGGACGAGGGCTCACCTTCAAGAATCCATGAGGTACCACGCAAGGATGTTGTTGTTGGCGACATCATCAAACTGGAGACTGGTGAGGAGATTCCTGCTGACGCAGAACTCATAGAATCACTCAACCTTATTGTGGACGAGTCTTCGCTCACAGGTGAGTTGCAGGCTTCGAAGACAACCGACCCTGCTCATTTCGACAGCGAGGCTACCTACAAGTCGAACGAGATAAAGAAGGGAACCAACATCATCGAGGGCTATTGCACCGCGAAGGTTACAAAGGTCGGTGATGCTACTGAGAGTGGTATCGTCTATAAGTCGCTCAATGATGGTGATGAAGTCAAAGTTGGTTGGCTGCTTACTGACAAGACTAGCAATACCGTCATTGGCACATTCGCTTCTGAGGATGATGCCAACGATGCTTTGGAGGAATATCAAGGTGAGCATGAGGATGCCGATGTGGTCGTTGAGCAGCCACTGATTGACCGCATGCGTGTACGCAAAGGTAGCGAGACTCCTCTGAGCAAAAAACTCAATGGTCTTGCCGATTGGATTACGAATGCCAGCTACGTTCTTGCTGTTATCATTGTTATTGGCCGCATGATTTGGTACTTCGTTTCTAATGGTGCCGATTTCGGTTCAGGCGAATACTGGGTGGAGCTTGTAAACTATTTCCTCAAGACTATAATGATAGCTGTTACACTCGTTGTGGTAGCTGTACCAGAAGGTTTGCCAATGTCGGTAACTCTGAGCCTCGCATTCAGCATGCGCAAGCTCATGAAGACCAACACCCTGCCTCGCACCATGCACGCTTGCGAGACAATGGGCGCAGCCTCAGTAATCTGCACTGATAAGACTGGTACACTAACCAAAAATCAGATGGAAGTAGCAGAGGCACATCTTGCAAAGGTGGACAACAAACTAATTAGTGAGATGATTGCAGTAAATACTACTGCTAACCTTGAATTTAATGATCAGAGCAGCATTAAGGTTATTGGCAATCCTACCGAAGGTGCACTTCTGCTTTGGCTCAACAAGAATGTCGAGAACTATCTTGACATCCGCAACAACATCAGCGTGATTGACCGATTGCCATTCACAACTGAGAATAAATACATGGCTACCATCGTAGAGTCAAAAGTTCTTGGCAAGAAGGTAGTTTACGTGAAGGGTGCTCCTGAGATTCTTATTGGCATGTCTGATGTAGATGCTACAGAGAAAGCTAACCTTGAGAAGAAGTTGGCAGAATACCAAAACGATGCAATGCGTACTCTCGGACTGGCATATGCTGTTATTGATGAGAATGCCAATGTATTCAAAGATGAAAAACTTGCCATCAGTGGTCTCAAGTTTGTTGGCATATTTGCTATTCTCGATGACATCCGCGAGGGCGTAAAGGAGTCAATACAAGACTGTATGAGTGCTGGTATCGCAGTGAAGATTGTGACAGGTGACACTCCTGGTACAGCCAAGCAGATTGGCCGTAAGATTGGTCTGTGGACAGAGAACGACACAGACAAGAACATTATCACAGGTACAGAACTCGCACAAATGTCTGACAAGGAACTTGAGGAGCGTGCTATGGAACTTAAGATTATCGCTCGCGCAAGACCTATGGACAAGAAGCGTCTTGTAGAAGCACTCCAGCGCAAAGACCAGGTTGTAGCCGTTACTGGTGATGGCACCAACGATGCTCCTGCACTCAACGCAGCCGATGTAGGCTTGTCTATGGGTAATGGTACAGCTGTAGCAAAGGATGCATCAGACATGATTATTCAGGATAACTCATTCAGCACCATTGCAAATGCTGTCATGTGGGGACGCTCGCTCTACAAGAATATCCAGCGTTTCTTGCTGTTCCAGCTTACTGTGAACGTTGCCGCATGTTTCCTCGTACTCTTCGGCGCATTCTTAGGCACAGAGTCACCTCTTACAGTGACACAGATGCTTTGGGTGAACCTTATCATGGATACCTTCGCTGCCATAGCTCTGTCGGCACTGCCTCCTCAGAAGTCTGTTATGAAGGATAAGCCTCGTGACCCGAACGCCTTCATTCTTGACCACTCAATGCTCAAGAATATCTTTGGTGTGGGCGGATTCTTCTTTGTAGTGCTGCTTGTACTGCTTATCATCTTCCAGCACGCAGAGATCAATGGCCTTGCGGACCTGGCATCGTTCCATTTTGGTGACCGAAATCCAGTCTCTACCTACGAGCTCACGCTCTTGTTCTCTATCTTCGTGATGACTCACATGGGATACATGTTCAATGCACGCGGATACAACACCGGTGGTTCTGGTTGGAACTTGAAGGGTTGTGACGGCTTCTTGATAATTGCAACTGTTGTGACTCTTGGTCAGATTGCTATTGTTCAGGTACCTTTACTCAATAGTTTCTTCAATGTCCAGCCACTTTCATTGGTCGACTGGATTGTTATCTTTGCGATGGGCTTCCTTGTAACATGCATACGTGAGGTAAAGCATTTGATCTTTAAGTAACAACTTTTTGTGAAGAGTGGTAAGAATTTGCCACTCTTCACTCCTAAAAAAACATATAATCACATGGGTGACCTACAAAGATTCATAGAGGCACAAGATTCTACTTATGCAGGATATGCTACGGCATTGCAAGCGATAAAACAAGGACGAAAAGCCTCACATTGGATATGGTATATCTTCCCTCAAATCCAAGGACTAGGACGTAGTTACAATGCACGGTATTATGCATTGGAAGACATAGAGGAAGCTAAGGCTTACCTCAAGAATGAAATGCTCAATCATCGTTTAAGAGAAATAACCGAGACCTTGCTGAGTCATAAAGAAGAATCTGCACAAAGCATATTGGGAGGTATCGATGCCATCAAGGTTTGTTCTTGTATGACTTTGTTCAATGCAGTATCTCCTAACGACATCTTCAAGCAGGTAATTGATACATTCTATAATGGAAAGTTAGACAACGGAACTCTCTCAATCATCACACCCCGACAACATGAGCAATAACAATACTCACACTCTTGGAGAAGCACCTTGGCTTCATATTATCATTTCAACAGGTTTTGGCACAGGATTCTTTCCCTATGGTCCAGGCACAGCAGGAGCTTTCGTTGCACTACTGATTTGGATAGGTCTTTATTATCTGTTGTCGCCAATGATGTTGGCGATTGCTACGGCATTGTTGATAGTAGGTTCTCTACTGATAGGCGTATGGACGGACAATGTGATGGAAAAATACTGGGGTGCAGACCCACGTGCGGTGGTTATTGATGAGTATTTTGGCACATGGATGGCTGTTACAGCGGCACTATTTGTCGATGGCTCACCTTGGGATACAATCGGCTTAGCATTCCTTGCATTCGTATTGTTTCGCATTATCGATATAACGAAACCGCTTGGCTGTCGGTGGGTGGACACTCACATTCATGGTGGATGGGGATGTATGCTTGACGATGCGCTCGCTGGTTTCTATGCAATGTTTATCACTATTATTGTTAGAATCATAGCGCAAAGCGCGCTAATAGATTTATGGAACACACACAAACTCTACCAATAAGGTTGTATATTATAGGTAATGGATTTGATATTCATCATGGTATAAACAGTTCTTATTCTAATTTCAGAGAATGGATGTCAGAAAATCATCCTGATACTATGAATAGAGTGGATGAAATATATGGGAGTTGCACCGAGGAATGGTGGTGTGACTTTGAAAATCAATTGGCCTCACTTGATGCGCTTAACTATGGGGAAACAATTGCTTGCCAAAATGAACCGGACTTAGCTTCAGAACATTGCGACCGTATGTGGAATGATGCTGAGATTGAAGTGGAACAAGCATTGGGAAGCCTATTCTCTGATTTGAGAGAGTGTTTTCATCTGTGGATAGAACAACTGAATAATCCTCAAAGTTCACAGACTATAAAAATAGAGAATACCAATTCGTGTTTCTTGAATTTTAATTATACTCGAACCTTAGAAACACTTTACGGAATTAATCCACAAAAAATACTATACATTCACGGATGCGTAGGCAGAGATGAAGAATTCATTTTAGGACATGGAAAAACCTATAAAGAATTAAGTATGATGAACCAAGAGTCAACACCAGAGCCTCCAGAAGATTTGCCAGTAGACGAATTGGAACGGTTTTATAAGGAGAATGCTGATAGTCACATGCTACATGAACAGCTGGCAGTGGATGCTGCAATAAATAGCGTCGCTTCCCAAAGAAAGCCCGTTGAGAAACTTATCAAGAAACACGAGTCTTTCTTTCGGAAATTGTCCGAAGTGAATGAAATATATGTTTTTGGTTTGTCTCTCTCTGATGTAGATTTGCCTTATCTTGCACACATAAACTCATGCTGCAAAGAAGGCACTTTATGGGTATTTAGTGATTACCGTAATAGAAATGCAGAAAGAATACATAGCTTCTGTTCCTTAAATAACATCAAGAATATGCGGATTATCGAATTAAAGGAATTGAGATATAATAGGCAACTTGAAATCATCTTTCCTGAATGAAATAGCATCATAGAAATATCCGAGTTTTGTCCTACAAGAAAGATTTTGTTAGGACAAATCTCGGACATATACTTTGTACTATCGCATCATAATCCACATCAACGTGATGCAGAAGTAGGCGTATAAGCACACCCAGCTCCAAACGGCAAGTTTAGCCATCCAACCTGTGAGATAAAATCCACCACAAGATTGGGTTAGCTTACGCATCTTCTGATGGTGGTCGCTCAGTATTTGAGTCTCGTCTTTGATGTATGCCTCATGTTGGTCGGTCAATGTTTTCTTGGCATTATCCGACAGATCAACCTTGATGTTGGCATTCTCTGCACGGATAATGGCGGCAATGATGCAGTCGACAATAGTACTGACACTTTTGGTAGCAGCATCGAAATCTACTTTTACTTCATTAAACTTTTCAACGGATGCTGCGAGTGCTTCACGATTGGTTTCAGCCGAGCGGTTGAGCACCTTGGCATCCTCACTCATCTGCTGGAGTTTTTTCGATTCTTCGTCTATTTCCAATCGCTTCTCGGCATAGCCAACGAGAGTTTCAATCCCGTTACTTGGCTTATCAGAGGAAATAGCTGTACCCTCAGTTATGGAGGGCAACAAAACGTTGTTTTTTCTACTTTTCAACATACAATATCGTTTTGGTTACTCATTAAAATCTTCTCTGTCTGCGCATCGGTTTGAATAGCCAGTTGGCCTTCTGAGCACAGCGGTGCGCCCATTTGCAGTCATTCTCATCATCGTCTCTTCCCCAGCCAGAACTGACACCTCCACCACCTCCATGCGATTCCACTATGGTTGTGGCAGCATCCACATAGCCAGCAAACAAAAGGGCAGCGACATTCATGAGATGAAGCATCTCTGAGGCTGTGGCGTCATCTGGCAGTTCAAGCTCCGAGTGGAACACCTGATTGGCTTCTCGTGGAATGACCACCTCATATTTCTTACCTTCTACATCTATGACCTTATAGCCGACAGGTCGTTGTGGAAGTCTCTGAGCATTCTGCTTTATCTCGGTGGCACTGCTATTGTCAGATTTTCTTGGTGACACTGGCATTGGTGCAGTTTTTTTGACCTCTGAGGTCGACTTAGCTTCTGCCTTTGTGTGCATCTTCGCCCAGGTACTCTCAATGCGTGATACCGTGAGGTTACGACTGTGACCGAGTGACGAGGCGATAAACTTTGAGTTGCCCATAAAGACCGAGTAAGCCTTCACTTGTCCTTTCTTGTCTTTCTGAGGCTTCACCTTGTAGCCTCGTTTCTCAAGTTCTATAAAATAAGTGTCCAGACTAAAGCTGGTCATACCTCTCAGTATCTCGTCGCAATCACGGTTAATCTGTGCCAGATGTTCATCGTGAATATCTGCACTCTGCTTCCATCCTCTTCTTTGGTTCATGATGTTAGCCGCATGGACAGCGCGAAGTCCGATGAAAGAGACGTCGTTGGTGTTGCCCATATTATCCACACGGTTCGCAAGGAAGTGGATATGCAAAATGCCACTCTTGCTGTCATGATGGAGTGCCGCCACATATTGGCTATTCTTGAGGTTTGTCGGTTTGAGTTTAACCCTCGGTTTGTCCGGCACACTGGTGATGGAGTCGAACACATCTATCCACTCTGCAAGGAACTGTTGCCAATTATCTATCGTCCAGTCCTTGCTCTCCTCGCTCGTTGGGGATATCTCAAAGGCCATTGCCGTGTCTTTGAGTGGATGTGCGCTGTGGCTATCCTTACCGAAATAGTGCTGCAACTGCATCATGCGTGACCACATTGCCAGCGGTTCTATGTTATCGGGCAGACCGTTGATTTTGACAACTTCTGCCATCTCCTTGCCCATGGCGTAGTCGATATTGGCTGCACCATGTCTAATTGCTCGTCCTTCTGCAATCATATCTTCGGTGCTTTACTCTTGATTGAAACGATTCATTATTCCTTTCCATGTGTCGATGAGAGTACCCACCGCTTGCATCCACATGCGTATAAAGCTGATGCTTCCGAACAGTTGAAGCTTGAAGTCTTCCGACTTTTTCTTCAAAACATTGTTGATGCGGATGAGATCTGCACGTGCATCGCCCAAAGTATTAATGGCATCAATCTCTTCCTGAGTCATTCTCAGTCTTGGTTTGTGACCAAGTATAAGTCGGCGGCAGTACTCGTTGGGCTTCAAACCACAGACATTGGCTTTCTCTATTATTTCAGCTTTCTCCTCATTGGTGAAGCGGATGGTAAGACGTTCGTCTCGGTTCTTATGTTTAGCTTGACTTTGGCGTTCCATAAAGTTCTAATATTAAAAATTTTACTTTCTTAATTATAATTGGTACAACCCACTGCGAGCCTGCGAGCGGTATCATTCACCATTGGCAAAACAAATGCAACAGCGAATTTGTCTGCCAAAGGTACTTCTTGCAAGATACCCTTATGTTTTTGTCTCTGCAAGCAGATTCTGACTGATAATCTGCCATTAGGCTATATCTGGAAGCTGCATTCATGGGCTAACGAGGCTCGGGCAAGGGCGATTTAATTCTCCCTCTGTTTGAGGGTTCGCTATAATGGGTTGTCATGCGCAGCATACTTACGAAGAATGCCATTCGGTTCTTGCCATATTTGCTGTCTGCCAGCCACATCAGTTGGGGAAGAGACAGCGTCATCTGAAAATCAATGTTTCGTTTCATACTTGTTAATGATTTTAATTTGTACTCATCTGTTTTTACTGTGCGCCTGTGGTTGTTACCTTTGCATAGCGGCCTTGCTCCAGACGCTTGAGCTGACCGCTACGAATGAACACGTCTATCCACTTCGCTGCCGTGCAAGAATTCTCGTTTATGTCAGCGACCGTTTTGTCGTATTCTGCTTTGGTAAACTCACTAGGTAAAACCTCATAGAGTCGTTTACGACGAACTGCTGCTCTGTTCTCCTTTTTAAGGAATTCCTTTTGTTTTTCAGGAACAGCTAACTTCCGATATACGCTCTTGGCATGTTCAATCAGCGTGTCGGCGATACTGATGGCGGTGTGATAGTCATCTTCGTGGCATACCAACTGGATAGAACCGTCAGGCATACGAGGTGCATTCGGTGTGTAAGTCCCAAATTCTCGTACAATGGTGAGTAGCATCATGAAGCGGAAAGCGACCAGTCCCATTCTGCGAATGACTCCCTGCATACCGTTGTCAATCTCGTCACAACACTCATCATTCCGCTTACGTAGCCAGTCTGTGAATGGTGCTTGCAATAATGGGGGCAGCGAAAACGTGAAATCGCCTCGGCGCATGAAGTCAGTGCGCTCACGCATGAACCGCTCACCCAACTGACGGAAGATGGTGTTCTTGGACAGCGACAGGTCGTTTGTGGCGAATACATCTCTGATGCCTCGACGGAATGGAATGTTGTAAAAACAGAAGCGACTCAATAGACCGTTCTCCGCATCAGGTATGAGTCGGCGCACCTGCTCGGGTGTTCCTGCCAAGGCAACTGATACGCATGGCTCACTGATGTCTACAAACTCTCTGTCCTTACGTCGGCTTTGGTTCACCTGCTCGTGATGGAATGCCTTGCGGAGCACATCGGAGTAGTTTCCGTAATCAGAGCGCAACGTCTGACTGAGCGTATCCCCCTCGGTTTCAAACAGCAATCCTCGCCCTTCGTTGTCGTTGAGAATGTTCAGAAACGAGCTGGCACTACTGTTGGCAGGAATGATGAGCATACGCATTAGCGGTTCCTCTGGTATCTGCCTGTCCTCACCCTTGCTTCGGGCGAATGATGCCATGGTCTCCTTATAGTCCTTCATCTGTCGCTTAGAGATATCGTGCAGCTCATGGTCAATGGGCTTAACAATCTCGCCACACAGAGTCAATGCGCCCTTACCCATACCAGCATCTGCCACAACAAACAGGTAGAGATTAGGATAGGTGATGCGTCCATCATACACACCACGCACATTATGGAAGCAAGCGGAGATACATGCCAGTGTGCCAAGTAGAATCGTGTCACGGTCATCAATGGACACGGCGTTGTCTACGCAGTCCTTTAGAAATGAGGGAAGGTGGTCATAGACCTCATCAAAGAATTGTGGCAGTTCCTCTATTTTTACCATTTCCTCATTATCTTCACCACCTTGGTTATTTGGTAAAATGGTATTTTGATTATTACCATTTAACCGTTTTCCCATTTTACCATCGTGGCTCAGATCATTGTTAAAATGGTTAATTCCAGATAAAGTAACTCCTGCGTTCTTCGCCATGTGGAAAAACGTGGCGATGGTAATGCCCTGACCATGACCATCAAGACAGGCAGTGTACTGTTTGTCTGTAGTCTGCAGATTGTAGTTATGGTGTAGACTGCTCAGACGGTGATAGTAGCTGCGTCCGCTCTCGCCAAGTCCTTCGGCAAGGGCAAAGCCAAGGTCACACCACTCCTTATAACGGGGAGCGATATCAATACTCATGCGCTCTATCTCTGAAACGATACTGGCTACAGTCGTCTCTGTGTCATCATGTGGTGACACCTTATTATATATGGGAGCAGGGAGGCTCTGTTTTGCGTTAGTGTCAGAACGGACATTCACCCATTCGCTGACGGAAAAAGTTTTCTGCGGCATATTCTGCGTATTTAGGGTTGATATAAACGTTAGGATCATGAGGTAGGAAGCATGCCCTAGCAATATCACTGCCCGACATATCCACTGGTGGAACTCCCGTTTCTCGTAGACAGTTGGCAACAGCACGGAACAGATCCTGATGGCTGTAACCCTGGCTCCACTGACGGATTATCCATTTGATACCGTCACCAGACGGACTGACGAACAGCAGTTCGGTGTCGAAATACTCATGCTCTATGAGTTGTTTCTTCAACCGTGGAATATCCGTCACATGGTCAAAGTCAATGCACAGCAGGTCTGATGGAGTAAGCAGATCCTTCTCGCCGCGCTTGCCGAATAGTCCCGAAAAAGTGCAGTAATCAAAATTGTTGGCTTTGTACAGTTTTCTATCCTTTGGGTCGGTGATACTGCGAAGTATCTCTGTCCGTGATTTTGCGTAGTTGCCTTTGACATAGCGGTACACATCGGTAAGTCCTATTGCACGGTACGGCATGATGTTGCTGATAGGTCTCTTGAAGAAAGAGAACTGACCATCATCGGGTAGTATTGTACACATGTCAAATCTCCTTTCTTTGTATTGAGTTCGTTCCTTCAAGCAATTTCACTATATCATCGTAGCGATAATACACATTCTGCCCTATCTTGATATTGGAAAGTTTGCCACTGTTGTTCCATCGCCACAGGGCAGGGAAACTTTTATTTAGCAACTTGGATGTGTCTGTGCGAGAGAGGTATTTCACTCCGTTCACCGACAGTGGCTTGATAGTTTCTCCCTTGAGCGAGATATCAGAGGGGGCAACTACGGTCTTTGCCTCCACCATCGCCTGTACCTGCTCTTGGAGCAAGGTCTCAAAATCTTGTTTGGTCATGAAGACCATTTGGGTACTTTCTATTGCATTATACATTTATTGTGATGTTAAATTACCCACGCATGCACCCACTCCTATATGGGCCACGCTGGGTTTGTTGGCAACTCGTTTGGCAATTAGGAGTCTTGCCGCGTGATTGCGAGTACAAAAGTAAGATGAAGGCATAGTGGGGTTGGGTAAGCCTAAAAACTATGTTTAGACTTACCCAATTTTTAAAGTTATTTTGAGTAACTAAAAGTTTATTGGCAAAAAATCAAGCCTTTTGCGGTAGCTTGAAACAAAAAAGAGAGCCCATAGGACTCTCCTGAATGAGGAATATGGAATCTACTAGCAATCCTCAAATTTCTCTGCTAGCATATTGATGGTTTGTTGAGCGTGCTTGTTATGATTGCCAGCCGTTTTATAATAGTATTTCTCCTTTTTGATATCTGTATATGCTTTCAGTGCTTTGTTGGGAAAGTAATCTTTCTTCATGAAATACTGCACGGCATTATGAAAAGTGGTGTAATCAGTATTTTTGTCTACCAGTTCTACGTTTTGAAGAGCGAGAAGAATGTAGGCTATATCCACAGCTGGCACATCTTTCTGACTTAGATGCTCTTTGATGATGCGTTTCACGGCATCCGTTTTCTCTGGTACAATATCTTCGAGCAAAAACACTTTTCTCACATGTCCCGACTTTCCTTTTATCATCATAAGACGTGCAAGAATCTTGGTTGCCCATGTGATGGGAAAGGTTTTAAGCCGTTCTTTCCAGCCTTTCTTGCGAGTATAGTTAAGGTTGATGCTTTGGTCTAAGAGCATATTTATACCAGTCTTCTTTAAGGCATTGTCGATAGAGTCGCAATCTGCACCTCCGATACCGATGAATGCATTGGCAAAGAGCGGAGCACCGTTATCCATCATAAGAAGGTATAGCATACTCAACAGCAACGGATTGCCTTCCTTATTAACATCTGCAAGATTGGCGAGATATTCTTTCATATAAGAGAGACAATGTATGAGATAGGCTGGTCCCATGACCGTGAGCACATCTTTCACATCCTTAGGTGATATCTCGCCATCAGCAGATAACGTCGCAGTAGCATCATTAAGCAAAGCTGTCTGCTCTGGCTCCATGTCGGCTGCAATCTTGTCTTTGTCTAGCTTTTGGGCTATCTCTACAACAGGCGCCAGTAGCTCGTAGGCTTTCTTCTCATCATCTGCATTGTCGCTATTCAGTCCATTGATGATAGTGTCGTTAAACTGCTTAGCAGAATTTGGGAGACAATCTTGCATCAACGCATAGACCTCCTCAAATATGCTCAGGTCACCATGCTCAACACGATACTTAACCGATTGGTAATAGTCCTCATGCTGACGTTTCCAGTCGAGAAGCTGCAGCTTTACAGATGGATGCTCACCTTTATAATTGGCAAGCATATCATCCACATCTTTGGTTGTTGTATGCTTTGTTTTCTTGGTCATTTTATTCCCTCAAACTTATTTTGCGTTGAAGTAAATTATGTCATCGACAACTATTTTTCATCAACATATTGGAACTTTAGCCATCTATTTGAACCAACTTTCCTAACCTTTCCTTCATCAAAGGCTTTAGAGTTTAACTATCCATTTTCCGTAAGTTTTACCACCCTCACGTGATATAGAGACTCCAAGCTGATTGATTTTTTCAATTTCACGATTGATTGTGCTGGTAGAAATCCCCGTTCTATTAGCCAACTCTTTAATAGTTATACTTGGATTTTCTAATAATATTTTTACTATAATGGTCTGTCTTTCTGACAGTTCCTTTTTATCATCCTTTTTATCATCCTTTTTATCATCCTTGACAGGAATAATCTGTTCCTCATCATCTGTTGCCTGTCCAACTACAACCTGGAATACCGTTATCAGATTGACATTGAACTCTGGTTTGGGGTTGTTATTCTCATTCAACAGCTCACGTACACGTTTGATGCCACGGTTGAACATATTGACATACTTCATTCCTCGCATAGCTTCGGCCACGAGCGGATTGCGATAGTCATTCACCATAGGGAAGTTCTCTGGGCGTGCTTCTCCATAGAGACCGCCTGCATTCATTATCTCAATATGGTCGTTGTATTGATAAAGTCGGATTGGCATGTTCGACTGATAGTCACGATGCATACAGGCATTCATCATCAACTCACGAAGTGCCTGATACGGATAGTTGTAAACGGTCTTCTCTCGGAGAACAGATATAGGAACAGGACGAGCGGTGACAATGGCATCCCTAATAAATGATTCCAGTTTGGGTAGCATTGTTGATAAGCTTCCCTCAAAACGTCGCTCGTTCAATATCTCTGTTCCGGTATTATCTCCAGCAAAATGTACAAACTGCACGTATGCTCCAGGCATGTAATATCTTGGATTCTTACCAAAGAGTATCAATGCAGCATAAGTGGGGCAGTCGTGCTCCAAATCATAGAGATGTATGGCTGCCATCTGTTCCTTAATATCACGAGTGTCTTCACTCAACACTTCCTGGTCTATCATCTTTGGTAGATAGTCATTCTTGATGTAGTCGACATCAATATCGCTAATCTTGGCGGTGAAGCATGGAACAGCATCAAAGGTGGCAGCATAAGCTGTTCTCTTCTCTATCAGTATTCGCTCCTCTGCTTCTGTGGCGATATCACGACGCGGCCCTATTCGTATAAAGGTTCGACCACGGTATCTATGTGGCGGCATTAGCGACGGAGTCACCTCTGCAACCAGCAAGTCACCTTCTGGGAATGAGAATTTCTCCACCGACATGGTTGGTACAGGTAGTATATTGCCGTTAGAGCGAAGAGCCGCAATATTCTTCATCAGCTCATCGTTTACCTTCAATCCAGACAATCTGCCATTATCATATGCGCCAAGAATAAGATAACCATTCTTCTTTGAATCGGGCAGATCATTAGCAAAGGCACATATAGCCTCCTGCAATTTATCCACATTCGTGGTCGTTATCGTGCGCTCCACACGATAGGTCTCATCGCTATATAGTAACTCTTTGAGTTGTTCTTTTGTTATCATAGTTCAATATTTTTGCAAAGATAATAATTGCATCGCACTAAGCTAGCAAAACATTTGTTCTTTCATCGCTTTTGGCTCATTTGGTGCAATACGTTTATTGTTTCAACATCATTTTTATGAACGCTTGCGCTTGTTCCAAGGTCATATTCTCCACATCTACCTCCGGCTTGGATTCCTCTATATCGAGCAGTTTGCTGTTATTACGGAAGCGGATCTCCAATGGATACATATCTTGATAACCGCTGGTCACATCATTACCTTGTGAGTGTCCCATTGACTCTGATATGTAGAGTTCTTCCACACCAGCCAGTTTGAGATTGGTGGCAAACGAGTGACGTGCCCAGGTGCCAGATACCAGTTTGTCCCATCCCAACACCTCCTTACATATACGTGTCACACGGTCTTTGATATTGGAGTTCTCCTGCACCGTGAGTTTTCTGCGAGCCATTTCATCAGTTTCACCATTGAATATCTGAGGGAAAACATAACCATCCTTCTGAGGCTTGGCACCAATCTCGTCAATGACAACTTGCAATGGGTCGATAATCGGCACTATTACCACCGACATGTCATTACTTCTGGCAGATGTCTTCTTTCGCATGAACTCGAAAGCCTTACCACCTTCTTGAAAGTAGGTACGATTGTAAGTAAGGCGTCCAGCATCAGCCAGGTTGAAGCCGTTGCAAAGGTATTGAGCCAGGAACAAGCCTAGAGAATCGTGTGCTCGCTCCTTATAGCTTGGCGACCATATCTCAGGGTAACGCTTTTCGATGAACACATTATATAGTTCGGTCATTTCGTCAACACTTAGATATGACTGTTGGCGCTTCTTACCACGAGGGATAGATATGAGAGTCTTGTCTTTGTTAGAGAACGGATACATCTCAGCAGGAATATACCCTTCTCTGATACATTCATTAAAAACCACTCGACATGTACGGAGATACATTCCACGAGTTGCGTCTGCAATAGGCTTTATCTGTTCACCTTTCACGACACATCCCATCTTCATGCCTTTATCCCACTTGGCAATGATATTCTTATCAACCTTGAACCCGTTCACTTTTCCAATAATCTTATTGAAAGAGTTTAAAGCCCACGAGTAGTTGTCGGCTGTACCGACACGATTCTCTTCTTTCATACGAGCAATTATGCCTTCCCAAACACCGATAAACGATTTGCTCTGTTCTCCCTCCAATTGTGTTCCCGACAAGCACAACCTTATCATGTCAATTGTGAGCTCTTGTGTCTTGTGGAGTTTGACAATCTTATCGCGATACTCCTCAAGTATAGCTTGCCATTCTTTGAATATTGGCATCAAAGCACTACGAGAGTTCTGCACGCTACACACAGAGTTGAAATATTTCTCTGTCTGATGAGGAATATTGACAAGCTTATGATAGTAACGTTTGCGGTTGATGGTAAAGCACACAGCAATAGGATACACGTCGGTATCTTTGTTTGTGCGTTTATCAAGCACAAGAGTAAGCGAGCAGTTGTCTACTCGGCTACAAGTAATGGAGTTTTTCAAAGCCTTCATAACCATAATCTGTTGCTATTAAATTCATTTTTTGCGAACACCGTGCGAACACCATGCGAACACCAAACCACATTTTAATGGATTTCATCGCATTTCATTTTTTTTGCCACAAAGTTAGCAAATATCTATGACACAGTGATATACAAAGCCAAGAAAAATGAAGTGAAATTCCGTGAAATCATATTTTGTCAGACTCATAATCTGGAGGTCCCTGGTTCAAGCCCAGGCTGGTCCACGCTTCTA
>OOBS01000092.1_pt1 | contig 53937 bp, 40 predicted proteins | sample 1671381 | NCBI WGS metagenome assembly OOBS01 (sample SAMN06348151, study PRJEB24527) | human gut metagenome | biome: human gut; feature: ankylosing spondylitis patient; material: feces | host: Homo sapiens | place: China | collected 2015-10 | reverse complement strand
ATGGCTTTTCGCCATGCCCACATTTATTATATATATATCAGTATAGATATTCAGAATTGATTTACAGGTCGTCGAAGTTCACGGCTTCTTCCTTGGGATGCTTGTGCGCATTAGGTTGCTGCTCGGGCGAGCCTTCCTTTGTTGGTTCGGTAGCGGAGTGGCGTTCTATTGGTGCGCCATTCTCGTCGAGCACGATTTCTTCTTCGACGTGTATGCTGTCAGTATTGGTAGAGTCGTTCTTCTCGCGCATGTAGTAGCTCTGGCAGTTGTACATTGCGGAGGTGATGTCGTCGTCCTTCGGTTTGCCGAACTTGGTGCGATACTTTGCAAATGCCGGGTCGCCCAGCACCGACTGCAGGAAGTAGCCGCAGATGGGGAGTGCGGTGCGTGAGCCCTGTCCGAGTGCGCCGGTGCGGAAGTGGATGCAGCGGTATTCGCCACCCACCCATGCGCCTACGACGAGTTTCGGGCTGACACCCATAAACCATGCGTCGGAGTGGTTGTTTGACGTACCGGTCTTGCCACCCCAGTCTGTGTCGCGGAAGTTGCCTACGTATCCGTTGAGGCTCATTGATGTGCCGCCCGGCTCGCGTGTGCCGCCCATGAGCATTTGCTGCATGAGGAACGCGCTCTTGTACGGGATTACTTGCTCTTCGTTGAGCGGAGCCTTGTACACCTCTTTGCCGTTGCGGTCGACGATACGTGTCACGAGCACGCGCTTCACGTACTTGCCGTCGTTGGCGACGGTGCTATAGGCGTTGGCAAGCTCGAGGAGGTTGATGTCGCTTGAGCCGAGTGCGAGGGCTGGGGTCTCGTCGAGCGGACTCTCGATGCCCATCTTATGTGCAGTTTCGGCGATGCGCGTGATGCCCATCTCTTGTCCGAGGCGCACGGCTACAGAGTTGATGCTTCGTGCGAAGGCAGCCTTAAGAGGTATAGAGTCGCCAGTGAAGTAGCCGTTGGCGTTGGTCGGTGCCCATGTTACCTCTTTGTTCTGCGCTTTGTCGAACACTTTCATCGAGAAGTACTCGTCGCGGCGCTTGTCGCACGGTGTGAGTCCCTGGTTCATAGCTTCGGTGTAGACGAAGAGCTTGAAGGTAGAGCCTGGTTGGCGCATGGCAGTGACCTTATCGTACTTCCACGACTTGAAGTCGATGTCGCCCACCCATGCCTTCACGGCACCCGTCTGTGGTTCCATTGCTACGAACGAGCAGTGCATGAAGTGAACCATGTAGCGTATGGAGTCCATTGTGGACATCTCGCGCTCTATAGTGCCCTGCTCGTAGTCGAAGAGCTTCACTTTGTGCGGTCGGTTGAGGTAGTACTCTATAGAGTCGGGGTTGTTCGGGAAGCGTGCAAGCAGATACTTGTACACTGGCTGTCGTTTGGCAATGCCCTCGATGAAGCCCGGGATGACGTTGTGGCGTTCGTCCTGCCATGGTTCTTGATTGCCCCAGTGGTTATTGAAGTTGCGCTGCACCTGCTTCATCTGCTTTATGGCAGCCTCTTCGGCGTATTTCTGCATACGCGAGTCGATGGTGGTGTATATCTTCAAACCAGACGTGTAGAGGTCGTAGTCGTTGTCGTTGCACCATTTGCGTAGCTCATCGGCAACCGCCTCGCGGAAGTAGAGTGCTGTGCCGTCGTAGTTGCTCTCAACGCTATATTTGAGTTCGATATCGATTTGCGAAATCGAGTCGTACTCGGCACGTGTCAAATCGCCATGGCGTACCATGTTGCTGAGCACGATGTTGCGTCGGCGCAGCGAGTTCTTCGGGTTGGCGATGGGGTTGTAGTAGGTGGTAGCCTTGAGCATTCCGACGAGTACTGCTGCCTGTTCGGCGGTGAGTTCTTTCGGTGAGCAGTTGAAGTAGGTCTTGGCTGCGGTCTTTATGCCGAAGGCGTTGCTGCCGAAGTCGACGGTGTTGGCGTACATGGTGAGTATCTCCTTCTTGCTATGCGTCATCTCGAGTTTTGTGGCTATAATCCACTCCTTCGACTTCACGATGAGCATACGCACACCGGGCAACTTGCCGAGCAGTCCGGTGGAGTAGTTGGTACGCATACGGAACATGTTCTTGGCGAGCTGCTGCGTGATGGTGGATGCACCACGTGCGTCGTGATGTAGCACAGCGTCCTTTACGGCACCTACAAGTCCGGTGTAGTCTATGCCGTGGTGCTTGTAGAAACGCTCGTCCTCGGTGTCGATGAGTGCCTTCCAGAAAGCAGGGTTCACGTCTTCGTACTCTACTGGTGTGCGGTTTTCGTTGAAGTATTTGCCGATGAGCACACCGTCGTCGCTGTATATTTCGGAAGCCTCACTGGTTACAGCTTCCTTAATAGCACTGAAGCCTGGCGACTTACCGAAGAGCCAAAGTAAGTTGATGTCTACGGCTCCAAGGTAGAGAAAGAAGGCAACGATGCATGATGCAATGCCTATGAGTGTCTTGGTGTACCATTTGCGACCTCTGTAGAGGTTTCGGTACCATGTGAAGAAGGCGCGCACCTTCTTCTGACACCAGATGAGAATGGGCTTTACTTTTTTCATCTTTGTTGTGGTTGTTTCAAGTTGCGCATGTCTGCGACATGCTGTGTGTTATTGATTATTATTTTGTTATGCAAAAGTACATATTTTGCTTAACCTACAAGGGTTGTATCTATGAAATTTATGATTTCTTTAATGTTGTCGGGGCAGAACCAATGTATGGAGGCATCGCGTTTGAACCACGTCTGTTGCTTACGACAGTAGCGACGGCTGTTGCTTTGTATCTTGAAGATGCATTCGTCGAGTGTGGTCAGTCCGTCGAGGTATTCAAACATTTCTTTGTAGCCCACGGTGTTAAGGGCGTTCTCTGTGCGCTGTGGATAGACGGCGAGTGCTTCCTGCTCAAGTCCGCTGTCAATCATGTTGAGAACGCGGGCATTGATGCGCTCGTAAAGCACGTCACGTGGGCGTGTCAGACCAATCTTCATGATGTTGAATGGGCGTTCCTTGCGCTCGCTCTTTCGGAACGATGTGTAGGTCTGGCCAGTGCAGTGGCATATCTCAAGGGCATGGACAACGCGGCGTGGGTTATTGCGGTCGACGATGGCCCAATGCTCTGGGTCGAGCAGCTTCAGTTCGGCTACTAATCGCTCCAGTCCTTCGTCAGTTAAGCGTTGTTTCATCCAATCGCGCGTCTCGTCGTCGACGGTGGGTATGTCGTCGATGCCGTTGCATACGGCGTCGATATACATCATCGAACCACCGGTGAGGAGTGCTGTGTCGTAGCGTTTGAAGAGGTCGGAGGTGAGCAGTTGCATTACGTCGCTCTCGTACATCGATGCACTGTAGTAGTCACCGATATGGTGTGTGCCAACGAAGTGATGCTTCACACGGGCACGCTGCTCGGGGGTGGGGGCTGCGGTGCCTATCGGTATCTCTTCGAATATCTGTCGGGAGTCGGCGTTAATGATTGGTATGTTGAGGTGTTCGGCTACTTGCAGGCATAACTCTGTCTTGCCTACGCCGGTAGGACCGAGTATTACTATCAGTGTTTTCGCCATGTCTTATCGTTGTTTTAGAATGTATTGAAATGCAAAAAAGGAATTTAACGGGAGTAGGGGGCTTTGCCCGAAGTTAACTTCTATTCATTTGATATGCAGTGTATTAACTTCTGTGTTACTCTTGTTAAATTCCTTTTTGTCATACCCTCATGTATTAAGGGGTGCGTGGATATGGCAGTGATGCCTACCCTCCTATGTTTGAGGTTGCGTGGGTATGGCAGGGAGGCCATACCCTCCTATGTTTTATCGTATAATTCCGCGCTGTGAATTCTCTACGAAGTTGAGTATGTACTCCACTTCCTTTGTCATAGGCAGTGTCTTGCGCACTTCCTCGATGCCCTCCTTGAGTGTGCCGGTGTTGTAGAGGAGGCGGTAGGTGTTGTGGATTAGGTCAATCTGCTCGTTGCTAAATCCGCGGCGACGCAGACCAACGAGGTTCAGACCGCAGTACTTCAGAGGGTCGCGACCTGCGATGATGTACGGCGGAATGTCCATCGGTGAGCGCGAACCGCCCTGCACCATCACGTAGCCACCGATGTGGCAGAACTGATGAACGAGCACGCTACCAGAGAGGATTGCATTGTCGTCAACTACTACTTCGCCAGCGAGCTTCGTAGAGTTGCCGATAATCAGTCCGCTTCCGAGTTTGCAGTCGTGTCCTACGTGCATATTCTCCATAAGCAAGTTGTTGGAGCCTACAACAGTTTTGCCCTTTGATGCTGTGCCACGCGAGATTGTTACGTTCTCGCGGATAGAGTTGTTGTCACCGACGATACAGGTGGTCTCCTCGCCACGGAACTTCAAGTCTTGTGGCTTTGTAGAGATACTCGCTCCGGGGAAGAACTCGTTGTTGCTGCCGATGCGTGCTCCTACATGTATTGTAACACTATTCTGCATCACGTTATTATCGCCGATTTCTACATCACGATCGATGTAGCAGAACGGGCCGATGATATTGTTATCGCCAAGCTTTGCTTCGGGATGTACGTATGCTAAAGGACTGATTTGATTCATCTTGATTATATGTTTTAAGTTGACGAGTTGACTCTTTGCCATGTCAACTCGTCAACTTATTAATTACTTGTTCTTAACAATCTGTGCTGTGAATGTAGCCTCCGACACTACGTGGTCGCCAACGAATACGTATCCCTTCATCGATGAGATACCATGACGTAGCGGTGCCAACAGGTCAACTTTGAAGAGGAGCGTGTCGCCCGGAACTACTTTCTGGCGGAACTTCACGTCGTCAATCTTCATAAAGTAGGTAGACCAACGCTCTGGCTCTTCGAGCGTGTTGAGTACCAACAGACCGCCACACTGTGCCATTGCCTCAATCTGAAGCACACCTGGCATCACTGGCTCCTGTGGGAAGTGGCCTACGAAGAACGGCTCGTTGGCGGTGATGTTCTTCACGCCTACGATGCTTGTAGCACCGAGACTAATCACTTTGTCTACCAGCTGCATCGGATAGCGGTGCGGAAGAAGTTTGCGAATGCGGATGTTGTCCATCAGCGGTGCCTCGTTCGGGTCGTAAATAGGAGCCTGAATCTCGTGTTTACGAATTTCGCGACGCATGAGACGTGCAAACTTATTGTTGATGGTATGACCAGGGCGTGTAGCGATGATGCGTCCCTTGATAGGCTTGCCGATGAGTGCCATGTCGCCGATTACATCGAGCAACTTGTGACGTGTGCACTCGTTGTCCCATACGAGTGGCTTGTGCTGTATGTAACCTAACTCTGTAGCGTCGCGACGCTCCACGTGAATCATGTCTGCCAAGGAGTCGAGACGCTCCTGTGTGGTCTGCATCTCGTAGATAACGATAGCGTTGTCGAGGTCGCCACCCTTTATGAGGTTAGCCTTCAATAACGGCTCAATGTCGCGTACGAATACGAAGGTGCGCGCAGGAGCTATGTCTGTAGCGAACTTATCAATGCAGTCGAGTGTGGCAAACTGTGAGCTGACAAACTTTGAGTTGAACGAGCACATAGCTGTGAGCGAGAACTCCTCGTCGGGAAGGATGGTGATGCACGAACCCGTCTCTTCGTCCTTCACCTCAATCTTGTGGCGAATGATGTACCAATCCTTAGGAGCGTTCTGCTTTTCAATGCCCACCTCGTTGATTTTGTCAACATATAGTGCTGCACTACCATCAAGGATAGGGAACTCAGGACCATTCACCTGAATAAGACAGTTGTCGATGCCCATAGCATAAAGGGCTGCCATACCATGCTCGATTGTAGAGATGCGTATGTCGCCTTTACCTAAGACTGTGCCACGTTGTGTGTCTATTACGTTCTCGGCGATAGCCTGTATGATAGGCATACCATCGAGATCGATGCGCTGTATCTTATAGCCAGTGTTCTCGGGTGCGGGATTGAACGTGACGGTGAGGCTCAATCCGGTGTGCAGACCTTTGCCACACAAAGAGAAACTGCCTTTGAGTGTCTTTTGTTTTGACATTATTATATTGTTTGTTGTTTATTTTTCGTTGTTCTTGAGCAACTCCATCTCCTTCTTCAGGTCGTTCAAGTCTTTGTACATATCGGGTAGACGGCGGAACACTGCCTGCGCCTTAAAGTACTGTCGCTGTGGCATTGGTGGTGTGCCGATGAGCTCTTCGTTGCCTTTCAAGCTGCCTGGTACGCCCGACTGTGCGCCGAGGAGTGTGCGGTCGCCGATTGTTATGTGTCCTGCCAAGCCTACCTGACCGCCGAACATACACCATGAGCCAACCTTTGTGCTACCCGCAATGCCTACTTGTGCAGACATCACGGTGTTTTCGCCAATCTCTACGTTGTGAGCAACCTGCACAAGGTTGTCAAGTTTCACACCCTTACGGATGAATGTAGAGCCCATAGTAGAGCGATCGACGCAAGTGTTTGCACCAATTTCTACATTGTCCTCGATTGTTACGATGCCTATTTGCGGTATCTTGTCGTAACCCTCGGCGTTAGGAGCGAAGCCGAATCCGTCTGAACCGATTACGCTACCAGCGTGAAGTGTCACATTGTTACCGAGCTTACAGCCCTGATAGATGGTGGTGTTGGGGTAGATGAGGCAGCCACTGCCCATCTTTACGTTGTCGCCGATGACAGCGTGAGGATAAATCTGGCAGTTGTCGCCGATAACTGCGTTGTCGCCGATACATGCGAACGGCCCTACATAGCAGTCCTTGCCGAGCTTTGCAGTCGGTGAGACGTATGCTTGTGGAGCTATGCCTGTCTTTTTAGGCTTGCTTGCTTCGTAGATTTGGAGCAGTTTGGCAATACACTCGTATGCGTTGTCAACGCGTATCAGTGTAGCCTGAACGGGATGTTCAAACTCCACATCGTTGTTGACAATCACTACAGACGACTTCGTGTCGTAGATATAATGTGTGTATTTCGGATTAGAGAGGAAAGAAATAGCACCCTCAACACCTTCTTCAATCTTTGCGAAGGTGTTGATTTTTGCTTCTTTATTGCCTTCTATACGACCGCCAATAACGCTCGCTATCTGTTCTGCTGTAAATTCCATTTCTGTCTTTTCTATGTTATTCTTGCAAATATATAGATGATAGTTTTCTATAGATGTTGCAAATGTAAGAAAATAAATTTACATTATGCTTTTTAACAATACTTATTTATCAATTTTGTCTGAAAATACATCAGTTTTGGCGAAAAAAGCCATGTGCAAGGCTTTAAATGCCGTGTTTTTTCAGTTCTGCATCCATCTGTATCTGCAGTTCCTTTGCCTTCTCTGCAGCGACGGTGGCGAAGTCTTCACCGTTAGAAGCGTAGATGATGCCACGTGAACTGTTGACGAGTAGTCCGCAGTCAGCGTTCATACCATACTTGCATACTTCCTCAAGCGAACCACCCTGAGCACCAACACCAGGAACGAGCAGGAAGTGGTCGGGGACAATCTTGCGGATATCCTCGAACATACGGCCTTGAGTAGCACCTACAACATACATCATGTTCTCCTTGTCACCCCACTGCTGAGATGTGCGTAGTACCTTCTCAAACAGACGCTCACCGTCCTTGTCTTCTGTGAGCTGGAAGTCGTGGCTACCCTTGTTGCTGGTCAGAGCGAGCAGGATAACCCACTTGTCCTTGTAGCCGAGAAATGGTGTTACGCTGTCTTCGCCCATGTACGGAGCCACGGTGAGCGAGTCGACATCGTACTCGTCGAAGAATGTGCGAGCATACATAGCACTTGTGTTGCCGATATCGCCACGCTTTGCGTCAGCCACGATGAAGTGGTTGGGATAGTTTTCCTTCAAGTACTTGATGGTCTTCTCAAAAGAGATGAGTCCCTTCACGCCGAACGCCTCGTAGAATGCGAGGTTAGGCTTGTACGACACGCAGTAGTCGGCGGTTGCGTCGATGATGGCCTTGTTGAAAGCGAAGATTGGATCCTCGTCGTTGAGGATGTGCTGCGGCACCTTCTTCAAGTCGGTGTCAAGACCTACGCAGAGGAATGAGCGCTTTGTCTTTATCTGGTTTACTAATTCTGATCTGTTCATAGTAATTGTTTTTTATAAATTGATTCTTACAATTCATTCTCTTTCATCTTCTCCGCATTCTCTGCCACGGTGAGTGCGTCAATCATCTGCTGGATGTTTCCGCCCATGAAGCCAGGGAGGTCGTACACGGTCATGCCGATGCGATGGTCGGTGACACGACCCTGTGGGAAGTTGTATGTACGTATCTTTGCAGAGCGGTCGCCGGTAGAGACGAGAGTCTTACGGCGGTTGGCAATGTCGTCAACGTATTTCTGGTGCTCCTTGTCATAGATGTATGTACGCAGACGTGCAAGTGCTCTCTCCTTGTTCTTAGGCTGGTCGCGGGTCTCGGTACACTCGATGAGAATTTCCTCAACCTCGCCAGTGTTAGGGTTCTTCCACATGTAGCGGGCACGTACACCAGATTCTACCTTGTTCACGTTCTGTCCACCTGCGCCTGAAGAGCGGAAGGTGTCCCACTTGATTTCGCCCTCGTTGATATTTACCTCGAATGGGTCTGCCTCAGGAAGTACGGCTACGGTTGCTGCAGAGGTCTGCATACGTCCGTTCGACTCGGTAACTGGCACACGCTGTACGCGGTGAACGCCCGACTCATACTTCAGTGTGCCGTACACGTTGTCGCCACTTACTGCGAAGCAGATTTCCTTGAAGCCGCCTACAGCGCCTTCGCTCTCGCTTGTGACAGACACTGTCCAGCCCTTCGACTCGCAGTACTTCTTGTACATCATGAATATTTCGCCAGCAAAGAGACAAGCCTCGTCGCCACCCGTACCGGCACGAATCTCCATCTGTACGTTCTTTGCGTCCTCTGGATCTTTCGGTACAAGAGCTATCTTTATTTCTTCCTCGAGTTTTGGCTGGAGTTCTTCGTTTGTGGCGAGCTCCTCACGTGCCATCTCCTTCATCTCCGCATCCTGCTCGTTCATGATGATATCCTTAGCCTCGGCAATGCCGTTAAGACAATTGATATACTGCTGACGGAGTTTCATAATGTCCTCAAGGTCTTTATACTCCTTTGTCAGTTTCACGTAACGCTGCTGGTCGGCGATTACAGAAGGGTCGGTAATGAGGGTTGATACTTCCTCATAACGTGCCTCCAGTCCGTCGAGTTTTTCTAATATATTATTGTTTTCTGCCATTTGTCAAATTTAATGTTGAGATGGTGTTATGTTGTTATGGTGAGGTGTTGTGGTGTTGTTATGTTGAGGTGGTGTGGTGTTGAGGTGTTGAGATGTTGTGGTGTTGTTATGGTGAGATATGTCAACACCTCAACATCTCACCACATCACCATCTTATCTCACCATCTCAACATTTCAACATAACAACTTCTTATTAATATTCGAACTCTCCGTATTCAGACTTGATGAGGAGCGAGCGTTCGCCCTCTTCGATGCGTCCTACGATCTGTGCGTCGATGTTGAAGCTCTTGCTTATTGCAATAACCTGCTCAGCAACCTCTGGACGTACGTAAATCTCCATGCGGTGACCCATGTTGAACACCTTGTACATCTCCTTCCAGTCGGTGTGGCTCTGCTCCTGAATGAGGCGGAACAGCGGTGGAATAGGGAACATGTTGTCCTTGATTACGCGACAGTTATCGCCAACGAAGTGCAGCACCTTGGTTTGTGCACCGCCAGTGCAGTGAACCATGCCATGTATTTCTGGACGCAGCTCGTCGAGCAGACGCTTGATGACAGGAGCGTATGTACGTGTCGGCGAGAGAACGAGTTGTCCGGCTGTGATCGGTGCACCCTCTACTTTGTCGTCAAGACGGCAGCCGCCGCTATATACGAGTTCCTCTGGTACAGCGTGGTCGTAGCTTTCCGGATACTTCTCGGCGAGATACTTCGAGAACACGTCGTGGCGAGCGCTGGTGAGTCCGTTAGAACCCATACCGCCGTTGTATTGCTTCTCGTATGTAGCCTGACCAAATGAAGCCAAACCTACGATTACGTCGCCAGGGCGGATGTTTGCGTTGTCAATGACATCGCTGCGTTTCATGCGGCAAGTAACGGTAGAGTCAACGATGATAGTGCGCACAAGGTCGCCAACGTCGGCTGTCTCACCGCCTGTAGCGTAAACGCCTACACCCATTTTGCGCAAGTCCTCGAGGAGTTCGTCGGTGCCGTTTATTACAGCCGAGATAACCTCACCCGGGATAACCATCTTGTTGCGTCCGATAGTGCTCGAAACGAGAATGTTGTCCACTGCGCCCACGCAGAGCAGGTCGTCGGTGTTCATAACGATAGCGTCCTGAGCTACGCCCTTCCATACGCTGAGGTCGCCAGTCTCTTTCCAGTACATGTAGGCGAGCGACGACTTTGTGCCAGCACCGTCGGCGTGCATGATGTTGCAGTATTCGGGGTCGCCACCGAGGATGTCGGGGATAATTTTGCAGAATGCCTGCGGATAGAGACCCTTGTCGATGTTCTTGATGGCGTTGTGTACGTCTTCTTTAGCTGCGCTTACGCCGCGCATCATGTATCTGTTAGATGTGTCCATATTGTGAGTTTTGAATTTTTATTTCTGAGTTTTGATTTATTTTCTATGGTGATTTATTGCTTATGGCAACCCTATTTTTAGGGCTATTCATTGCAATGCCAGAAGTCCCAGCTTGCGAATGCCTGCAGCAACAGCATCTCCAGTCCGTTCTTGGTATTGGCCCCGTAGCGTGCGCCTTTCTTCATAAAAAGCGTTTCGTCCGGATTGTAGATGAGGTCGTAAAGTATGGTGTGGCAATCCATTGCTTCGTAAGGCAGGTCGGGACAGGTGTCTGCCTTCGGGTACATGCCAAGTGGTGTGCAGTTGACGATGACGTTGTACTCCTTAATCAGTTCTGGTGTCACTTCCTCGTATGTGATGCAGCCAGGCTTCTTCGTACGACTCACAAATAGTGTCTCAAGTCCGAGCGATTTGAGACCGTAGTTGATGGCGAGCGAAGCACCGCCAGTGCCGAGTATGAGTGCCTTCTTATGGTAAGGTTCGAGCATTGTCTCGATGCTACGTGTGAAGCCGATTACGTCACTGTTAAATCCCTTCAGTATAACGTTTTTATTCTTGTGTGTCACACGTATGACGTTGACCGCACCGATAGCGCGTGCTTCGGGGCTAAGGTCGTCGAGGTAGGGTATTACCTGCTGCTTGTAGGGGATAGTGACGTTGAGTCCGCACAGTTCTGGGTTTGATGCGAGTATCTCTTTCAAGTCCTCTATCTGCGGAATCTCATAGTTGATGTAACGAGCGTTGATACCCTCGTTGGTAAACTTCTCGTTGAAGTAGCTGATGGAGAAGGAATGTCCCAGTGGGAAACCGATTAAACCGTACTTGTCCATAGTGTGAATGTTGAGATGTTGATGGGGTGAGATGTTGATGGGGTGAGATGTTGATGGGGTGAGGTGTTGATGGGGTGAGGTGTTGATGGGGTGAGATGTTGATGGGGTGAGGTGTTGATGGGGTGAGGTGTTGATGGGGTGAGGTGTTGACGGGATGATGGGGTGTTGACACTTTACTTTGTTGCGAGATAGAGCGTGCAGATGCCGAGTGTCATTCGCTTGAACGAAGCTTCGGCGAAGCCTGCCGCTTTCAGTATCTCCACCATTCGCTCGCCTTGTGGGAACGCCTCGATAGTAGCCGTGAGGTAAGAGTAAGCCATACTGTCGCCAGAGATGAGTCGTCCGTATACTGGTAGCACTGTGTGCGAGTAGATCTTGAATAACTGCTTCATTGGAAAGCTAACGGGTGATGTCAGCTCCACGATGCAGAGGTGTCCGCCTGGCTTCAGCACTCGGCACATCTCGCGCAGTCCTTGATCGAGGTTCTGGAAGTTGCGTATGCCGAAAGCCGCTGTCACAGCGTCGAACGTGTTGCCTTCGAACGAGAGTGCCATGCAGTCTTCCTTGGCGAACGATATCACGTTGTCGAGCTTTAGTGTATTCACCTTCTGCCTACCCACGTTCATCATTCCCTCGCTGATATCTGTGCCCGTCACCTTCGTCGGCTTCAGTATCTGTGCCGCCTGTATGGCGAAGTCGCCCGTGCCCGTAGCTATATCAAGAATGCTTTGTGGTTTGTAAGCCTTCAGTCGGTTGAGAGCTTTCTTGCGCCACAACTTGTCAATGTTCCACGACAGGCGGTGGTTGAGCTTGTCATACGAGTGGGCGATGTTGTCGAACATCTGTTCCACCTGCGCCCCCTTTTCTTCTTTGTCGTTGTAGGGCTTTATCTTTTCCTGTCCGTAAACCATTGTTGTTGTTCGTTATATTTCACCTATCGCTACATTTTGCGAAGCGATGTCTTGGTGTATATGATAATATGTATGTATATATAATAATGTAGGGTGTAGAATATCAGATGTCGGTGAACCAAGTCTCCAACATCCAATATTCTGCACCCATTATGTATTGCTACTTACGTGTAGCGAGGTAGTCGGCTACGTTCTTTTCGATGCGCGCTGCGATGTCACCCTCTTCAACGGTCTTGTCGAACTTCTCGCCAGTGATGTGCTCGTAGAGTTCGATATAACGTTCGCTTACGCTCTCTGCATATTCGTCTGTGATTTCGGGCATTGTCTGTCCGGGTTCGTTCATAAAGTCATGCTCGATGAGCCACTGGCGTACAAACTCCTTCGAGAGCTGCTTCTGTGGTAAGCCCTTCTCAAACTTCTCCTCGTAGCCATCAGCATAGAAGTAGCGTGAAGAGTCGGGAGTGTGAATCTCGTCAATGAGATATACCTTACCATCGCGCTTGCCGAACTCGTACTTTGTGTCGACGAGGATCAAGCCGCGCTGTGCAGCCATCTCCTGTCCGCGCTGGAAGATACGACGTGTGTAGTCTTCCATTACAGCGTAGTCCTCAGCACTTACGATGCCATGAGCGATGATTTCCTCTTTAGATATATTGAGGTCGTGACCCTCATCAGCCTTTGTTGTCGGAGTGATGATGGGTTCTGGGAATCGCTGGTTTTCCTTCATACCCTCTGGCAGCTTAACGCCGCAAAGCTCGCGGCATCCCTCTTTGTATGCGCGCCAAGCTGAGCCTGTAAGGATAGAGCGGATGATCATTTCAACTCGGAAACCCTCGCATTTCAAACCAACAGTAACCATTGGGTCTGGTGTAGCGAGTTTCCAGTTGGGGCAGATGTCTGTTGTAGCATCAAGAAACTTGGCTGCAATCTGGTTCAGAACCTGTCCTTTGAACGGAATACCCTTTGGTAGGATTACGTCAAACGCAGAGATTCTGTCGGTTGCTACCATTACGATCACGTCGTCGTTGATGTCATACACGTCGCGAACTTTTCCGTGATACACGTTTTTCTGACCTTCGAAATGAAAATCGGTCTTTGTAAGTGCTTTCATAACTATTTTAAATTTTGAGTTTTGTCGTGAGCCTCATTTTGAGTTTTGTCGTGAGCGTCGTACGCATTCACGATGCGTGTCACAAGCTTATGTCTTACGATGTCTTTCTGTCCGAGTTTTACGAAGCCGATGCCTTCCACGTCCTTCAGTATGTCGAGTGCTTCGGTGAGTCCGCTCTTCTGTCCGCGTGGCAGGTCTATCTGCGTCATATCGCCAGTGATAATCATCTTTGTGTTCCATCCCATACGGGTGAGAAACATTCTTATCTGTGCCGGTGTAGTGTTCTGCGCCTCGTCGAGAATCACTACGGCATCGCTAAGCGTGCGGCCTCGCATGAAGGCGAGCGGAGCTATTTGTATGATGTTTTTCTCCATCATATCCTGCAGCTTCACTGCAGGGAGCATGTCTTCCAATGCGTCGTATAGCGGTTGCAGATACGGGTCGATTTTGTCCTTCATGTCGCCAGGCAGGAAGCCGAGTTTCTCGCCAGCTTCTACAGCTGGACGCGAGAGTATAATCTTGCGTATAGTTTTCTCCTTCAGTGCGCGTACCGCGAGGGCTATGCTTAGGTAGGTCTTACCGGTTCCGGCAGGACCTGTAGCGAATATCATGTCGTTCTTCTCGTAAGCATCCACGAGCTGTTGCTGGTTCTCGCTTTTGCACTTAATCGGTTTGCCCGATATGTTGTAGACGATAACGCCCTTCACGCTGTCGGCTTTTGTCTGCTTGCCCTTGACGATGTCGAGAATGTCCTCATCGTTGATGTTGTTGAACTTCAGCACATGACGGCGTATTTTCTCCACGTTTTCCTCGAAGGCAGCCATCTCCTCCTCGTCGCCGAGCACGCGTATCACGTTGTCGCGTGCCACTATGCGCAGCTTGGGATAGAGCGATTTTATTATCTGCAGATGCCCATTGCCAACACCGTAGAACACTACGGGGTCGATATCCTCTAATATGATATGTCTTTCTATCAAAATATTCAGTGTACGATTTTGGATGCAAAGTTAATGAAAATAGGAGATAATACAAAATAATCAACAATAAAAACAAGAGCACATGTTTTGTATTTTCCTCGATTTTGTCTAAATTTGCAGTCATTATGATGAATATTTCTTCTAAAAGATACTTACAGGGTTTTGGCGTGACGGTTGTTTTGCTTGCCATGTTGCGCTGCGCCTACCCCGAAGTGGCATCTTCGCCAGCAGGCAATGTCGCAGTAGCAGATAGTTCTGTCGTTGCTGATAGCATGACGGTAGCTGATAGCGCAAAAGCAGTCTTGGCTTCGTCGACAACCGCAATCTCAAAGAAAGATGTGGCGAGTGTGCCGACGTTATCTCCCAAGCCGTTGGGTCGTCCCTCGCGCTTCTTCGCTGCCGACGGCACTCCAGTGAAGAACCGCATATATAGTGTGCCTCATTTTGGCAATACCTTTCCCGATCAGAATGATGTACAGCTTGCTGCTGCGGCTCGTCATGGTGTGAAGGCAGTCATCGACCGTGCTGATGCCGAGCGACGTAAGTCGGAGTTAGTGTATGTGGGCAGCAATCCGTTCTATCATATTGACGACCGTATGCGTAGCAGCATACCTTATCTTGTGCCACGTGCTGCGATATTGTTGCAGGACATTGGCAAGAGTTTCTTCGACAGTTTGCAGACTAAGCAGATACCGCTACACAAGGTTATTGTGACATCGGTGCTACGCAGTAAGGCTGATGTGCAGAAATTGCGTCGCCGCAACTCTAACGCCACCGAGAACTCGTGCCATCTCTACGGCACCACGTTCGACATCTGCTACAATCGCTACCACACCGTTGAGGATCCCGACGGACCGCGCCGCCGACAGGTGCGCAACGACACGCTGAAGTGGGTGCTCTCTGAGGTGCTACGCGATATGCGCGAGCAGAAGCGTTGTCTCGTGAAGTACGAGGTAAAGCAGGGTTGCTTCCACATTACAGTGAATTGAGATGGTGAGATGGTGAGATGGTGACATTGTGAGATGTTGATATGGTGAGATGTTGATATGGTGACATTTGTGTAGGAGGGTATGGCATCCTGCCATACCCACGCAGCCACAAGGTATCACGCAGCCACAAAGTATCACGTAGCCACAAGGTGTAATGATATCGCAGTCCACAGGATGCATAGCCCTTTCCTCACATGCTATTTTATAAAAACTTGAAACGATGGAAATAGAACCGGTAGCTTTTTTCCGTTCGCCCTTTGCCACTAAGTTCGGCATACCCAAGCAGAGCGGACTTGCCGACACGCTGCGCGGAACGATAGAGTTCGTACCGAAGTACCGCAACGCCGATGCGCTGCGCGGCATGGAAGACTTCGACTATCTGTGGCTTGTATGGGAGTTCTCTGCCAATCGGCATGAGGCGACAAGCCCCGTTGTGCGTCCGCCCCGTCTTGGCGGCAATACTAAGGTGGGTGTCTTTGCTACTCGTTCGCCTTTCCGCCCCAACCGCTTAGGACTCTCTTCCGTGCGCATCGACCGCATTGACTACGATGCAACCAACGGACCGCTCATTCATGTTCTTGGTGCCGATCTCATGAACGGCACACCTATCTATGACATAAAGCCTTACGTCACTTATGCCGACTCGCATCCCGATGCTCGCAGCGGTTTTGTCGATACCACTGCCACGCGCCGTCTGCACGTCGTCTTTCCCGACCATTTAGCTAAAAAGTTTACAGCCGAAGAGCTTGCCTCGCTCGAGAAAGTGCTCGCGCTCGACCCTCGTCCGCAGTATCACGACAACCCCACGAAGGTGTACGGCATGGAGTTCGCCAACCGCGACGTGCGCTTCCGCGTTGAGGGCGATAGGCTTGAGGTAGTGGAGATAGGGTAGTTGTTGAACGTTCATAAAAGTTTAATTAACTTGTGTATGTCGTTGATTTTTGTTAAATTTGCCGTTAGATATAATTGCAATCAGGCTGATTAAGCAGCAAATTAAAAAGAACTTTAACAATGACAACAGAAAGTACCCCTTCAATAATACATTCTAATTTCTTCACGAACAAGAATGGCAATACCCTCATGAAAGAGTTTGAGGGCATTTTGCAGCATAATCAATACATCAAGAATCTTGATGCAGTAGTTGGATTTTTGAGAGCATCAGGTTATTTCTCTTTGCGTCCGTTTTTGGACAACATAAATCGAGTTAGAATCCTCATCGGAATAGATGTGGACAAATACATTGCGCAAGCAGCAAACCAAGGAAGAATTTTCTTTGGTGCGGAAGAAGAAGTAAGAGAAGAGTGTTTGCGAAAAATCCGTAGAGACATAGAATCTTCCAATTACAAGAAAGAAGTAGAAGATGGAATGTTCCAAATGATTCAAGACTTAATAGATGGCAAACTTGAACTTCGTGCGCATCCATCTAAAAAGATTCATGCAAAATTATACATTCTTTATCCTGACGATTTCAACCAATATTCGCAGGGAGTTGCCATTACAGGATCCAGCAATTTGTCTGGTAATGGACTTGGTATATCAGAAGATAAGCAGTATGAGTTTAATGTAAAACTTGATAGATATGATGATGTTAAGTTTGCAAAGGATGAATTCGAGCAATTGTGGAAAGAAGCAGAAGGCTGCGCTATTACAGCAGAAGATGTAAAAGCCTCTGTTGACAGAACATATCTGAAAGGAGATGTAAAGCCTTATGACCTTTACATCAAGATGCTTATGGAATATTTTTCTGACCGTGTTTTAGCGACAGATGACAATAATCCATTTGACATGCCTGAGGGTTATACTAAGTATGACTATCAGATGGATGCGGTAGTTGAAGGCTATCAAAAGTTGATTAGATATGATGGTTTCTTCCTTGCTGACGTTGTGGGTTTAGGAAAGACCGTTATTGCAACAATGATTGCCAAGAAATTCTTGATAGAGAATGGACGTGACAAGACAAAGATACTTGTTGTATATCCACCAGCAGTAGAACAAAACTGGAAGGCTACATTTAAAGATTTTGGCATAGACAAATACGCCAAATTCGTTACTAATGGTAGCTTGTCAAAAGTACTTGATGAAGAGAACTACAATTATTGGAATGCAGATGAATACGACTTGATATTAGTGGACGAGGCGCACAAGTTTCGTTCACACACCACATCTGCATTTGAACAGTTGCAGGAAATATGTAAGATGCCACGTATTGAGCAAGGCAATATACCAGGCTACAAGAAAAAAGTGATGCTTATTTCTGCAACACCAATGAATAATACACCTGCTGATATTTATAACGAGATACAGCTTTTCCAAGACCCACGCCGTTGTACTATTGATGGTGTGGCAAACTTGACAGCATTCTTTTCTCCATTGATTAAGGAATTCCAGCAGTTGAGAAAAGATCCTAATTTTGATGTTACGCAATTCAAAAAACTGGCAGAACATGTACGAGATCGTGTTATAAAGCCATTGACTGTACGCCGCACAAGAACAGATATTGAAAGCGTGGCACGCTACAACAAAGACGTGAACGGATTTCCAAAGGTTGAACGACCTAATGCGAGCAGTTATGAACTAAACGAGCATCTTGCCGACTTGTTTGAAAGTGCCATGCAGACTCTCGACAAGGAGTTGACTTATGCTCGTTATCAAGCCATTGCATATTTGAACCCAGAAGTGTCTAATGGTTTGTATGACAATGCAGAGCTTATAAGCCGTAGTTTGGCTGGCATTCGCAAGAATGGTCTTGTCAAGCGACTGGAAAGCAGTTTTTATGCGTTCCAAGTCTCACTTAGCAATTTCCGTCAAGCCAACCAAAATATGCTTGATATGTTCAATCGAGACAAGGTGTTTATTGCTCCAGACCTTGACATCAACAACCTGCTGGAGTCGGGATATACTGACGAGGAAATTGAAGAAAAGCTCAATGCCAAAGCTGAGGACAACCCCAAGAATTCTGTATTTAAGGCAGAAGACTTTGAACCAGAATTTATAGAGATGCTGCAAAGCGACCAAGACACATTGGAAAGAATGTGCAAGGCATGGGAAAAGATAACTGACGCAGACGATTCTAAGTTCGCAAAATTCAATGAATTGCTCAAGCATGAATTGTTCAAAGAAGACCGTAATTCCGAACAAAAACTTGTCGTTTTCTCTGAGTCTGTTGACACAGTAAAATATCTTGAACGGCGCATAAATCGCAAAGATGTATTAGTGATCTCGGCTGATAATCGTAGTAAGCTGTTCAAAACGATCCGAGAAAACTTTGATGCAAACTATAAAACAAAGCTCAACGATTACAATATAATCCTCACTACGGACGTTTTAGCAGAGGGCGTTAACTTGCATCGTGCCAATGTCATAGTCAACTATGACACACCATGGAACAGTACACGTCTGATGCAACGTATAGGTCGTGTTAATCGTATTGGTTCTGCGTCTAAGCACATATATAATTATGTGTTTTATCCTTCTCGTGAGGGTAACAGGGAGATAAACCTCAACCAGATAGCACTGAGTAAGATACAAACATTCCACTCAACTTTTGGCGAGGACAATCAAATTTACTCACAACAGGAAATCCTTGACCGCGACTTGACCAAGTTGTTTGACGAGGGAATGAAGAGGCAAAAGGAAGAAGCAAATCAAGAGTTGCCTTTCTATGAGGAACTTCGAACTCTATACAAGACAAATCGCAGAGAGTATAACCGAATTGAAAAATTGTCGTTGCGAAGTCGTACTGGTAGAGAGAAGCGCACGGTAGAAGGTGTAACCTTGTCTGGCGACACACTTGTTTTCCTCAAGACGAATTTCAGAAAAGTGTTCTTCCTTGTTTCGGAAACAGCCAAGGAACTATCTGTGCTTGATGCGTTGAAATACTTTAAGGCATCTACAGAAGAGCTGCCTGTAGAGCGCATAGAACAACATCACAAACATATCAACATGGCTTTGCAGAAATTCCGTGCCATGCGAGATGAGGAAATGCGAGCACAAGAGACTTCGCAAGACACTCAGGCCACACTTGGTGCGCAAGTAAGTACTGCGGTAAGTCTGTTGAATAACTTTATCCGTGAAATAGATGACAATGAACTGTATCTGAAAGTTGTTCAGCTCAAAACTTTGGCAGAGCGTGGTGTTATAACCTACATACCAAAGCGTTTGCAACGTATTCAGAAAGACTTGAGACGCACAAGCGGAAAGTCGCGAATGACCCATGATGAAGCATTAGCTGAAATCATAGAAATGGCTAAGAAATATTCCGCTTACTACATGGCGCAAGAGTCACAGTTGAATGAACAAGAAACCAACGCTGAGATAATATTATCAGAATCGTTCAAATAACAATACAATATGAACTATAAAGAAATAATAGAGTCAAAATATAATCGTGAGGCATGGCAGCAACTGCTTCATGACATATTTCTCAACAATGTCAGCTTTTGGCGGAGCCCAAAGGAAGTGAAAGCGAATAGCCGATTGGCAAAAAGCGCACTCAACCTGGGAAAAATTTCTCTTTCTGATGGTGAGGCCCTTGCCATATATGAGGTGGAACTTTCAGACAAAGTAGATATTGAGAGAAACAGAGCAGGCATACGTGATATGCTCACAAAAGACTGGCGTGACATGGGTTACGCTGGCGCATTTTTGTTCTGCTATCGAAAGAATGAAAGTGTCCTGCGCTTCTCTTATGTCAGCGAGACATGGGGATTTAATCGAAATGGGGTATACGAAAAACTATCCACTAACACCAAACGTTATACATATCTTCTTGGTGAGGGACGTGGATGCCGTACTGCAATAGAGCAATTTGGAGTGTTGAAGAATAGCAAATTAGCTCTAAGCGATGTTACGGCAGCGTTCTCCGTTGAGGCTCTTACCAAGCAATTCTACAAAGACTTGTATGAGTGGTATCAATGGGCTGTAGATCCTACATCTGGAGTATATTTCCCGAACAACACATCTACCGAGGCAGATGACAGAGAGGACATTGAGACTAAGATCATACGCTTGATAACCCGAATTATGTTTGTTTGGTTTATCAAGCAGAAAGAACTTGTGCCTAATAAAATCTTTGACGTTGATTTCCTTGAAACCATATTGAAGGATTTTGATCCTAATAGTGCCGTAGTTGGAAACTACTACAATGCCATTCTCCAGAACCTATTCTTCGGCACTCTAAACCGTGCAATAGAAGATGAGCAGGGTAATAAACGTAAGTTCGCCACCAACGTCAAGAAAGACATTAAGACGCTCTATCGCTATGCGGAAATGTTCACAATCAGTGAAGATGAAGTGATAAAGTTGTTCTCTGAAGTGCCATTCCTTAATGGCGGTCTTTTCGAGTGTCTTGACAAAACAAAGACTATCGATGGCGTAGAACAGTCATACAACTATGATGGTTTCAGCCGTAACGACAAGAAATTTGCCGATGGTCGTTACCGCAATCGTGCAGTTGTGCCAAACATCCTGTTCTTTGAACCAGAAAAAGGTCTTATATCCATCCTTAGCCGATATAATTTTACCATAGAGGAAAATTCTCCAGAGGAGCAGCAAGTGGCTCTCGACCCAGAATTGCTTGGCAAGGTGTTTGAGAACCTTTTGGGTGCGTACAATCCTGAAACAAAAGAAACGGCTCGTAACCAAAGCGGTTCTTTCTATACGCCTCGCGAGATTGTGAACTATATGGTGGACGAAAGCCTTATTTCATACTTGGGCAATACGGCATTTGTGCGTTCACTCTTCTCTCCTGAGTTCGTGTATGACAAGACAAAAGAGGCTGATTATAAAACCATTGCAGAAAAACTAAAGTCAATCAAGATACTCGACCCTGCTTGTGGATCGGGAGCGTTCCCTATGGGATTGCTTAACAGAATGATAGATATTCTTTGCCATATAACTCCAGACGAGAATATCTATGAAATGAAGTTGGCCATCATTGAAAACTGCATATATGGCAGTGATATTCAAAGTATCGCAGCGCAGATAACAAAACTTCGCTTCTTCATCTCTCTTATTTGCAATTGTGAGAAAGATGCTACTAAGCCAAACTTTGGCATTCCTACATTGCCAAACCTTGAAACGAAGTTTGTGGCAGCCAATTCACTAATAGCAAAGAAAAAACAGGAATCGCATAACTTGTTTGAGAACCCAGAAATCGAGCCAACGAAGAAAGAACTGACAGAAATACGTCATGAGCATTTTTCTGCCAAAACCGCTTATCGCAAAAGTACATTGCGAGAGAAAGACAAACAATTACGTGAGAAATTGGCTAAGTTATTGGAGCAAGACAACGACTTTGCTCCAGAGGATGCAAAGCAACTTGCTGCATGGAATCCATACGACCAAAATGCAGTTGCAGAGTTCTTCGACCCTGCATGGATGTTCGGAGTGAATGACGGCTTTGACATTGTCATCGGCAATCCTCCATACATCCAGTTGCAGAACAATGGTGGCGAGTTGGCTCAACTTTATGCTCCATGCAATTATAAGACATATGCTCGTACAGGTGATATTTATTGCCTTTTCTACGAACGTGGCTATCAGTTGCTTAAGCCCAATGGACATCTTTGTTATATCACATCCAACAAATGGATGCGTGCTGGATATGGTGAGAAGACGCGTGAATTCTTTGCCAATAATACGAACCCTATGCTACTCATTGACTTTGCCGGAGTCAAAATCTTTGAGAGCGCAACTGTTGATACTAATATTCTGCTCTTTGCTAAGGCAGCAAACGAGCACAAGACACTATGTGCTGTAACCAACAAGCAGAACAAAGATAGCGTGAAGAATTTGAGCGTTTTCGTGCAGCAAAGTGGGTCGGTGTGCGAGTTCTCCAACTCTGATTCGTGGGTGATACTTTCGCCTATTGAGCAAAGCATCAAGCGTAAGATTGAAGCAGTGGGGACACCGTTGAAGGACTGGGATATCCAAATCAACTATGGTATCAAGACAGGCTTCAATGATGCGTTCATCATCAATACAGAAAAAAGAGACGAAATCTTGTCTAACTGTCAAACAGAAGACGAGCGTAAAAGAACGGCTGAACTTATTCGACCGATTCTGCGAGGCAGGGACATCAAGAGATATGGGTATAACTGGGCAAATCTGTGGTTGATCAATACCCACAATGGTATTCGTGGTAAGTTGGAACGTGTACATATAGAAGATTATCCTGCTATAAAGGCTCATCTTGACCAATATTGGGATAAAATATCGAAACGCGCTGATAAGGGCGACACTCCATATAACCTACGTAATTGCGCTTATTTGGAGGATTTTTCTAAGCCAAAAATAGTCTACATGGAGATACAAACGGATAATCCCACAGAAGGTTATCCTTTTCCATGTTTTTCTTTCGACGAAAGAAATTCTATAGCTCTGAATACTGCATATATAATGTGTAGCGATTCTGTTGATGTGCGATACATTTTAGGTGTACTTAACTCATCGGTAGGGCGTATGATGGCAAGGTTTTATGTTACACAACTTCAAGAACGCCAGTTTAGAATGTTGGCACAGTATTTGGCAAATTTCCCAATCTCACAAGCAACGTCCAGTGTTCAGAATAAGATCATTGAATGTGTGCAAGAATGCTTATCTCATGAGACGGAAAATGTTAAAGATATAATCAACAAGATGGTTTATGAAATATACCATTTTGACGAATCTGAAGTTACTTATATAGAAAGACTCTAAACTATCATTGAGAATGGAGGTTATTTGCCTCCATTCTCGATATATATTATCTCATCTTTTGTTAAGTGATATAATTTGTAAATATCTAAGTCGCTAATATTGTTTCCATTTATTGAAATTGAACTTGGAACGGGCAATTTTATCAAAGCATGCTTGTTATATTGGTAGCCATGTTCCCCAAGTTCAACACTTGAAAATATCTTTCGATATGCGACCTCAAACAATTTACAAGACAAAATCTGTTGTAAAAATTCAGCCTTGTTTGAGATAAGCATAAAGCATGTTTTATCAATGAAATACCCATTTTCATCAAATGCGAAAAATGCCCCCATCGTGGTCTCGGGATAAATGATTTTTGGCTTAGAAAAATCCTCCCAATGTGTTAGAATCTAAGTAGCCATTTCCATAAAGGAACGAGCTCTATATGGTATCCATCTTTTTCTACGCAACTCTCTTCCTCCATGGTAACAACTACCATTTTGGTGATTGATTGAACAGAACCAAGCTTTATCAGGGCATCTGTTTCACGCTTGAAAGTGTCAACATCAGCCATTGAATATGACACTTGTACTGCCAAGCCCTCTTCTGGAACGACAAAATCCACTTCGGCATTCTTACTATTCCAAAAATAACTTCCATCACCATATTTGCGTCTGAGCGTTACCGCTACTATGTTTTCAAGCAAAGACGTGTTGGCGTCAATAAGAAAAAGATGCAGCAAGCCGTTATCTGTAAAATAATATTTGCGATTCGATTCCTTATCCTGCAGCTTTCCGTATAGATTCTCGTAGGGTAAAATGAGCCAAGTTTCAGTCATATATTCTACATAGTCTATCGCTGCGTCTGTACTAAGTTTTTTTCCCGTGCTACTAACTATGCTTGCAATTCTGTTGTATGAAAGAGGTTGCTTAACACTCTCAGCCATTTTGCGTATCATCACACGCAATGCATAATCGTTACGTATCCTGTATCTTGCAACTAAATCGCCAAAGAATATTTTACTAAACAGATTGCTCATCCATGAACGAGGTTCTTTCATATCTACCGTTTCAGGCAAACCACCATGTTGAAAATAAGTGTTTGCCAACTTTACAATCTGTTTTCCGAACGTAAATATTGCGTTCTTTTCATGTATATCAATACCATTGGCATTCAAATACTCTTGGAAGGAATAAGGATACACTTCATGTATCATATATCTGCCGCCAAGCGTAGTGGCAATCTCACTACTCAGCATTTTGGCATTGCTGCCAGTGATATATACTTGATATTTTTGGTCTGCTAACCTACGAGCAAACTTTTCCCACCTATCAACCAATTGTATCTCATCCAAGAAGAATATTGGACGAGAATCATACATCTCTTCATAGCACGTTTTTATCAAATCAAGGTCTTTAACATCTAAAGAATCTATTCGGTCATCCTCAAAATTGAAATATAATATTTCCTCTTTCTTATGCCCTTGCTCTATCAATTGTGCTATGCGTTGGAACATCAAGTAAGATTTTCCAGCATGCCTCAATCCAACAAACACATAATTAAGTCCGTCCATAAGTTCCACCTCACGAGGAATGAGTTCTACTTGTGATACGTATGCTTGATATTCAGAGATAAGCAATTTTATTAAATCTTTTGTCATATCTTTTTCGTGCTAATACTAAAAACTGTTGCAAAGATACATATTTTATCGTCTATGAAAGATACAATCGATATAAAATTATCGTCTATGAAAGACAAAATGTACAAAAAGCTTTTATTGGGAGGATTTTTCTAAGCCAAAAATCGTATATCCAAATATGACAAAGTATATGCCGTTTGTTTATGACGAAAGCAGATTTCTTACCAATCAAAAATGCTTCATCATTACAGGTGGCTGCATGGCATACTTAACTGCATTTTTCAATTCTTCTATATTCAAATTCTGTTTCCGAGATTCATTCCCTGAACTTCAGGGTGGCACAAGAGAATTGAGTAAAATATTTTTTGATAAGATACCGATAAAGAAAATTACGCCTGAGCAGAATGAAGCTTTTAGAAAAGCTGTTACCTCAATTCAATTAGATTATACAAAAGAATCAGCAGTTTCTATAGACACTATGCTATTCGATTTGTATAATCTAACGAATGAGGAACGTAAAGTTATAGGATATATTGAGATTAAGTGAAATTTTCTTCAATATATCTCTGCTCTTCATGAGATAAGCCATAAAGATTAAATATCTTTTGGCTTATCTCGTTTTCTATATCATCAGAGCAATTTGCTATCATCATTTCTAATAGCCTTTTAAATTCTATGTTAAGTTCATGCGTCACTGAAGGCAACTTTATTGGCTCCACGGCTTGCACACTTATAAGCAAGTCTCCAGTTCCTGTTTTAGGAGCATCTTTTAGTAAATAGTGTCCCATTGGAGTATTTAAAACACAGCAAACGAATTCTATGTTATTTCCTATTGCAAAACATGTACTGTCTAATCCTAAAGCCTCATTGTCATTGTAGCAGAATCTAAGTATTGAGCCAACTCGTTTCCATAAAATTTTTGGCTTAGAAAAATCCTCCCAATAACTGATGCTATCTTGGGTTTCAAACCACTTATTATTTGTCTTCTTTCTCGCTTTTATTTTCTCTCCATTTACGATGTGAGACTTACCCGTCTGCTCCAGACGTTCAATGCCGAACCCTAAAAGATAATTCTTAACGGCAGGATACTTCTCTATATCATAATGGCGAGAAGGAAAAGTTGCAATTAGATACAATCCAGCCCAGTTATACCCATACCTCTTGATGTCTCTGCCTCGCAGAATCGGTCGAATAAGTTCAGCCGTTCTTGTACGCTCATCCTCAGTCTGGCAATTCGCAAGAATTTCATCACGTTTCTCTGTTGATATGATGAAGGCTTCATTATATCCTGTCAAAACTCCACGATAAATGTTTATGTTCCAATCTTTGAGTGGTGTCCCCACTGCTTCTATTTTTCGCTTGATGCTTTGCTCAATAGGCGAAAGTATCACCCACGAATCAGAGTTGGAGAACTCGCACACCGACCCATTTTGCTGCACGAAAACGCTCATATTTCTTCTGTCAAAAAGAGCTTAATGTATCTGTCAAGCGTATTTCGGTCAACCTTGCACAACTTTGCTATCTTTCGTTTGGAAACATTTGCTTTAAGAAGTTCTTTGATAAGAGTGGCTTTACCATGGAGTTTATATTTCTCTGGGGAACTCTTTCGTCCTTTAGGGCGACCGAGCGTAACCCCCTCTGCTTTCTTTCTTGCCAAAGCTTCCTTTGTGCGTTGGCTGATAAGGTTGCGTTCTATCTCTGCGGAAAGTCCAAACGCAAAAGCAAGCACTTTGCTTTGAATGTCATCGCCGAGTCGGTAATTGTCCTTGATAGTCCAGACACGACACTCCTTAGTCATGCAGATATTAAGTATCTCCATAATCATAAAGAGGTTTCGTCCGAGACGTGACAACTCGGCGCAAATAATAAGGTCGTCCTTGTTTACTTGCTTCAATAGTTTGCCAAGTTCACGCTTGTTGTACGCTTTTGTACCACTGATAGTTTCTTCAATCCAACCATCAATTGAAAAATTGTTACGCTTGCAGAAATTATTGATTTCGAAGCGTTGATTTTCAACAGTCTGTTTATCACTGCTGACACGAATGTAACCATAAATCATAGCTAATACTTTATTTGTGTTATACATATTTTATTCGATACTCTAATAATAGGCTACAGTGTAAAAAAATGTCGAAATGTTATTTTATAGCAGCAAATGCGCCATTTTTCATATTTTATTGCTAACTTTGGCGCACAGAGAGTTATATGTACAGAACATTTAAAATCTTCGTGTCTAACGAACAGAAAGGTTCTATAATACAATCTTGTAACAAACAATAATTAAAATCTATGAAGAAATTCTTACTTTCAATCGCTGCCTTGGCTATGTCATTTGCAGCCAGTGCACAAGTAGATGTGCAGCACCAAAGAGTTGGTGTAGTAGAACAAAGTCCGTACTTCGCACAGCAAAGTGCGGTTGTACACAAAGCGGCAAAGAGAATAGCTGCCAACCAGCGTTGGGTGGGCTACTACAGTTCGGATGCTTTAGCTGCTGCACACAAGGGCATGGGCATCTACAATTATCCTGGAGACAACAAGGTTGCAATCTGTTTGTCTGAAGCTATTCTGAAACCATATGTAGGCAAGAATATAGTTGGTCTGCGTTTCGGACTTTGTGAGGAAATAGGTAGCTCTTCGATTAGTCTTTATAAAAGTGCGTCATCTAAGCCGGGTGATGTATGCAGAAGTGCAAATGTAGAGAAATGTGTGATTGGTTGGAACGAGGTGAAGTTCAGCGAGCCTTATCCAATCAAGGCGGGCGAAGAACTGTATGCAGGTTACACTTATACTCAGTTTGATAGTAATACCGATACAAAGTCGTATCCGTTCTCTGCCGTAAAAGCCGGCTTGGCTGAACAGCCTCTTTGGGTCTATTGCAAATTGGGCAATGATACAGGTTGGTACAACTTCAGTATGGGTGGTTATAACATAAGTATTCAGGTGCTTGTTGAGGGCGATTTTGCTGAATATGATGTGATGCCAAGCGATTTCGGAACCGTAAAGGGTGCTATCAATAGTAATGTTGAGACATCCGTAGAGTTCACAAACAACGCCGTAGAGGCAGTGAGCAGTCTCGACTATATTGTCAGTGTTGACGGTGTAGCAGGCAGCGAGCAACATGTCGCAATATCTCCATCGGTTGGATATAACAAAATCGGTACATTCAAGGTAAGCATTCCATGTGGCAGCACAGAAGGTCTGAAGAATGTGAAGGTTGAAGTGACCAAGGTGAATGGTCATAAGAATGGTGGTGCAACCATTGTGGCTGAGGGCAAGCTCAGCGTTGCTGCCAATGTGTATAAGCGCAACCTGTGCATTGAGGAGTTTACTACAGAGCAGTGTGGCAACTGTCCGCGAGTGGCAGGATACCTGCACGAATACTTAGAGACAGCTGACCCCAATCGTGTGTTTGCTGTATGTCACCATGCAGGCTACTATACCGACTGGCTCACAAAAGCATGTGACAATAAGTTGCTCTATCTTTTTAACGATGGAGGACGTACATTCGCACCAGCCATGATGTTCAACCGCGAGCCCGATTTCAAATCTACTTATGCGACGGGACAGAAAGATAATGTGGTGATACCGGGCAATGCAACCGAAATAAGCAAATATGCAAGCAAGTATCTCAATAAAACAATGGCTGATGCCAAGCTCGACGTGTCTGTCGCATATAACGAAAGCGAAAGCAAGGCGGTGATTGTTGTTACAGGCGAATCGAACGATGCTTACGACAAGGAAAGCGCTCTGCTCACACTCTACCTGACGGAGGATAATGTAGAGGCAAAGGATCAATCTGGTGCTAAAGGCACTTTCTATCACCAGCATGTGATACGTGACTTCAATAGCGCATGGGGCGACAAGGTTACATGGGAAGGCAATAAGTTCAGTGCAACTTACGAGTTTGACGTTGATAGTGAATGGAAGAAGGACGACCTCAAGGTTGTGGCTTTCCTCAACAAGCACAGCACCAAGAGCCGTATCGATAACCGCATTGAGAATGTAGCAGGAAAGAATCTTGTTCAGAATTCTACCTTCATTGAGGGCGTAAGCTCTACAGATAATGCTGTAGAGGTGGCACGTTACAATGCTGCAGGTCAGCGTATCAGCGGCAAGCAGAAGGGCTTGAATATCGTAAAGCTCAGCAACGGCAAGACGTTGAAGGTTATGGTGAAGTAAACATTTTATGATTTTATAAAGAAGGAGGTCAAATAGACCTCCTTTTTTGTTGTTTGCTGTTATGTAGTTTCTACACACCCTCCGTACCAATTCGTGAACTATTGCCATCCGCATCGGTCGACGCAGACATGCGCATCGGTCGACGCAGACATCCGCATCGGTCGGCGCAGACGTCCGCATCGGTCGGCGCAGATGCTACTTCGTAATGTTTTACAAGTCTTTTAGCAGCACTTCGCGCTGACTGTTCAGATAAGTGTTGCGTTCGGCAATGATCTTCTTCCAAGCTGTAGACGATAGTTGCTTCACGTCGATGGTGAGCGACCACTTGCCCTGTGCCTCCATGCGGTCGATAAGTGTGCCCACGCTGAGACGTGTGATGCACTCGGCAGGTTGATAGAGTGATTCGCCGTCCTTGTCGCCACCAGGTATTTCGGTGAGAATATTTATCTGCACGAGCTGATAGAGCAGGTCATTGACGATGCGGATTGGTATTCCGGTGGCGAGCTTCAGCTTCAGAGCCGATAGCGGTTTGGCTCCTTCGCTGAAGTTGCGGCAGATGCGACTTGCGAGCACGAGGCAGAGCAGCATCTTGTAGCGATGGCTAAGGTCTTCGGTCTTAGCCTTAAACGCATAGTCGTCCATGTTCTGATTGGCGTAGCATAGTTCTGCGCCGAACAGGCATATCAACCACGAAATCTGTATCCAGAGCATGAACAACGGCAGAGCTGCAAACGAGCCGTAGATAGCGTTGTAGCTGCTCACCCAAATCTGCGAGTGGATGTAGAAGAGCTGCAGTCCCTGCATGGCTACGCCGGCGAGTATTCCGGGCACGAGCGCGCAGCTCAGCTTCACCTTTGTGTTGGGCATGAAGAGATAGAGAGCGATGAACACGCCCGACATGAGGACGTAAGGCAAGAGCTGCAAGAAGAACTGCGCCAACGAGCCTATCACCATCGTGTCTTCTATCTGCTTGAAGATGGTGGCGAAGAAGATGCTTATACCCGAGGTTATCACAATCACTACGGGCATGAGCAGCAGCATCGACGTATAGTCGGTGATGGTACGGAACATGCTGCGTGGCTTCTTCGCCTGCCAGATATCGTTGAACGTGCGTTCGATGTTGCTGATAAGCATCATCACGGTGAAGAGCATGAAGAGCAAGCCGATGCCGAGGAATAGTCCGCTCTTGGTGTGTACGAGGTACGAGTTGACGAAGCCGATGATTATCTCCGACACCTGCGGCTGACTTGAGAACGACTCTCTGAACCACTCTTCGATGTATTTGTTGTAGCCGAAGCCACGTGCTATGCCGAACACCACGGCGAAGATGGGTACAATGGCGAGCAGAGTGGAGTAGGTGAGGGCAGCCGCCGCACTGGTTATGCGCTTTGTTGTGGTGAACTCTATGGCGAGTAGCAGTTTCTTCAAGATGCTGTAGAACAGAAATCGCATCTTCGACACATCGCCTTTGCCTATGCTCCAGATGTCTACCATGAGGAACGTGTATATATCTTTCAGTTTCTTCGTTATGTTCATTCGCTTGTTTGCTTTAGTAGTACAACATACAAAAAACGGAACTCACGAAACGCACATGCGTATTAGCGACTTGTGTGTTTCGTGAGTTCCGTATGTAGGTTAATCCTTATGCTGCAACGTCTTAGAACGGCAGGTCGTTAACGGGGTCAGCCTCTGGAGCCGGAGCTGTGGGCTGAGGAACAGCAGGCTGTGGAGCCGGAGCCGCACCGAACACAGCACCCGGAACGATGCCAGCCTGTGCTGCGCCAACTGTTGCAGGGTCTACCTGGCGCACGTCGAAAGCGCGGATGCTATTGAACCAACGGCCCTGATACTCGTGGGCATCTACGTCGAACGATACGGTCACCTCCTGACCTAACTGTATGTTGAAGCGGCTGATGCGGTCAGCACCGAACACGCTGAACACCATCTTGCGTGGATACTGATCGTGTGTCTCTACCACGTATTCTTGAACTTTCCATTCGCCACGTGCGTTAGTACCTGTTTTTTCGGGCAGCACAGCGATTACTTTACCTTGTAATTCCATTGTCTGTATTTTATTTTAATTTGTGTGATAAAAGCTAAGAGGTTTGTCCTTTGGTTTGCGAAATTAATAAAAATGTAGCGAAACAAGAAACTTTTGAATGAGTTTTTGTCGTAGTCGGATATTTTTTAGTAAATTTGCCTGAAAATAATGTACTGACAAGAAAACAAAATAAGTATAATCAAAAAAGCTAAATATCAATGCAATTCACATTATCAAGTGGCGCACTTAACGCCCGTCTCCAAACGCTCGCAAGAGTAATTAACAGCAAGAACACTCTGAGCATTCTTGATTGTTTCCTTTTTGAAGTAGCAAACAACGTTCTGACTGTAACTGCCAGCGATTCTGAAAACGTGATGCAGTCTACGATAGAGCTTACTGAGTGCTCTGGCGATGGCAAGTTTGCATTGTCTAATCGCACTATACTCAACGCCGTAAAGGAACTGCCGGAGCAGCCGCTTGGCTTCAACGTCAACGAGAGCGACTTCACTGTAGAAATTGACTATCTCAATGGTTCGTTCAAGCTGACCGCACAGCCAGCCGACGATTTCCCAATGATGCAGGAGGTTGACGGCGATGTCACTTCGCTCGTTATGGATTCTAATCTTTTTGCAGAGAACCTCTCGCGCTCGCTCTTCGCTACAGCGCAGGACGAAATCCGTCCGGTGATGGGTGGTGTCTACTTCGACCTCAATGCCGACAACCTCGCAGTTGTGGCTACCGACGGTCATAAGCTCGTGCGCAACCGCATCCTCACCATTAAGAGCGACGTACCCGCATCGTTCATCCTGCCGCAGAAGCCGGCACAGCTGCTGAAGGGCGTGCTGCCGAAGTGCGATGGCGACGTTGTTGTGAAGTTCAACAGCAAGGGTGCCGAGGTGCGCTATGCAGACGGATGCCTCAACTGTCGCTTGATTGAGGGACGTTATCCCAACTACAACTCGGTAATCCCTACAGCTAACACCAACAGCATCAACGTCGACCGCAAGTCGCTCATGGGTGCACTGAAGCGTGTGCTGCCGTTCGCAAGCGAGAGCAGTCAGCTCATCCGCTTCCACGTAGAGGCTCAGCGTCTGTGTCTCACAGCCGAGGATATCGACTTCGCTACAAGTGCTAAGGAGAGCGTGGCTTGCGAGTACAACGGTGCGAAGATGGACATCGGCTTCAAGGGCGGTGCTATCTACGAGATACTCAACAACATCGCAAGCGATGAGGTGACAATACAGCTTGCCGACCCAAGTCGTGCGGGCGTTGTTGTGCCTACCGTGCAGCCTGAGGGACAGGAAATCCTCATGCTTATCATGCCGATGCTGCTGAACGATTAATCGGGTTGACCAGTGCTTTGGCGGCTGATTAATGCTTTGAAGAAACAGCAAAAGATATTACTCTTTAGTTTATAGCCGCGCCATATTGGTGCGGCTAAATTCTTAAAAACGAAACGACAACAATGAAACTCAATCTCACACGTCCACTTATCGTCTTCGACCTCGAAACAACAGGTCTCGACTTTATACGCGATCGTATAATACAGATATCATACATTAAAGTGTCGCCCGACGGCACAGAAGAGCGCGAAAACCTCTTTGTCAATCCAGAGAAGCCTATACCGCATGAGGTGGTGGAACTGACGGGCATCACCAACGACGACGTGAAGGATGCGCCTACGTTTAAGGCGTTGGCTCCGCAGCTCAGCGAGAAGTTCAAGGGCTGCGACTTCGCAGGCTACAACTCCAACCACTTCGACATTCCGATGCTTGCAGAGGAGTTCCTGCGTGCAGGCATCGACTTCGACTTCTCTAAGGTTCGACTCATCGACGCACAGACCATCTTCCACAAGATGGAGCGTCGCAACCTCGCTGCTGCTTATAAGTTCTATTGCGGCAGAAAGATGGAGGAAGACTTTACGGCGCATCGTGCCGACGAGGACACCGAGGCTACATATCGCGTGCTGATGGGCGAGCTCGACAAGTATGCGCCTGGCGTGCAGGAGGAGCCCGACCGTGTGTTGGAGAACGACATGGACTGCCTTGCCGAGTTCTCTAAGCAGAACGACAATGTTGACTTCGCCGGTCGCATCGTGTGGAAACCGCTGGTTGGTGCCGACGGCAAGCCCGTGCTCGACGCCGACGGTAAGGAGCAGAAAGTGGAGGTGTTCAATTTCGGTAAGTACAAGGGACGTCCCGTTGCCGACGTGCTGCGCACCGACATCGGCTACTACAGCTGGATGATGGGCGGCGACTTCACCTTCAACACCAAGCAGGTGCTTACACGCATCCGCCTCAGAGGATTCAATAAGTAATGTTGAGGTGTTGAGGTGTTGAGAGATGATGTTGAGATGTTGTTGTGTTGAGGTGGTGAGATATGTTGTAGTAATGTCACCATCTCAACACCTCACCACTTCAACATAAATAATCACCATCTCACCACCTCACTATCACACCATTCTCACCACCTCACCATCTCACCATAACAACTATAAAACCATGCTAAAAGGCAAGAAAATAGTATTAGGCATAACAGGCTCCATCGCCGCCTACAAGTCGTGTCTGCTCATACGCGAGTTTGTGAAGCAAGGCGCAGAAGTACAAGTCGTGATTACGCCTGCAGGCAAGGAGTTCATCACTCCGATCACGCTCTCCGCACTCACGCACAAGCCCGTTGTCAGCGAGTTCTTCTCGCAGCGCGACGGCACATGGAACTCGCACGTCGACCTCGGATTGTGGGCTGACGCAATGGTCATAGCACCTTGCACGGCGAGCACGCTCGGCAAGATGGCGCACGGCGTGGCAGACAACATGCTCATCACCACATACCTCTCTATGAAGGCACCCGTGTTCATTGCTCCGGCTATGGACCTCGACATGTATGCCCACCCGTCTACGCAGCAGAACATGCGCACATTAGCCTCATACGGCAATCGCTTCATTGAGCCTGCAAGCGGATTTCTCGCGAGCGGACTCGAAGGCAAGGGACGCATGGAGGAACCGGAAGTGATAGCACGCCGCGTGTCTGAGTTCTTCGACCAAAACGACAGCAACAGCCCGCTGAAGGGCAAGCGCGTCGTAATTACAGCCGGACCTACCTACGAAAAGATTGACCCCGTGCGCTTCATCGGCAACTACTCAAGCGGCAAGATGGGCTTCGCTATCGCCGAGGAGTGTCGCCGCCGTGGTGCTGATGTTACGCTCGTAGCCGGTCCGGTCAGTCTGAAGTGCTCCGACGCAATCAATCGTGTGGATGTGGAGTCGTGCCGCGAGATGTACGACGCAGCTACCGAGGCGTTCCGAACGGCTGACGTAGCCATACTTGCTGCGGCAGTAGCCGACTATCGTCCGGCAGTACAGGCTGATCAGAAGATAAAGCGCAGCGAGGGCGACATGCAGATATCTCTCTCGCCTAACCCTGACATCGCAGCCACACTCGGACAGATGAAGACCGCACAGCAGACTATCGTGGCGTTCGCGCTCGAGACCAACGACGAGCAGGCTAACGCCGAGCGTAAGTTGCAGAAGAAGAATGCCGACTTCATTGTGCTCAACAGTCTGCGCAACGAAGGCACATGCTTCCGCACCGACGACAACCAGATAGAGATTATCGGTCGCGACTTCCGCCATGCCTATCCCAAGAAGTCGAAGGCGGATACCGCTGTCGACATCGTCAACGAGCTGGAGCGATTGATAGGAGGCTATGGCATCCTGCCATAGCCACGCACCCAAAAGGCTTAGGAGGCTACGGCATTCCTGCCATAGCCACGCACCCACAAGGCTTAGGAGGCTATGGCATTCCTGCCATAGCCACGCACCCAAAAGGTGATTGATGGGAGGCTATGGCATCTTGCCATAGCCACGCATCCATGAGAACTTGTTAATAGGAGGCAGCGTGGGTATGGCAAGATGCCATACCCTCCTAAAGAGTAAAACTTCTCATTTTAAAGAATATGAAAAAGCGCTATATAGTTAGAATGGTTTGCGCTGCGTCGCTGTTGTTCGCTTTTGTCGCAGGAACGCAGGCGCAGGAACTGAACGCCCGTGTGAAGATCAACCACAACCAGATTCAAGGCACCGACAATTCGGTGTTCGAGGAGCTGGAGCAGACCCTCACGCAGTTTATCAACGAACGCCAGTGGACCAGCCTGCAGTTTCAGAAGAACGAGCGCATCGCGTGCAACTTCAATATCACCGTGACGGCGTACGACAACAGTACGAACGTCTTTACGTGCAAGGCGGTGATACAGGCGAACCGCCCCGTGTATAACTCTACGTACACCACCACTATCTACAACAACACCGACAACGACTTCAACTTCGAGTACGCACAGTTCGACCAGTTGCAGTTCAACGAGGAGCAGGTGGACAATCAGCTCACGGCACTCATCGCCTACTACGCTTACCTCATCATCGGCATTGATCTCGATACGTTCTCGCCGATGGGTGGCGAGGACATTCTGCAGCGGTGCATGAACCTTGCCAACAACGCGCAGAACCTCAACTTCCCGGGATGGAAGGCATTCGACAACGGACGCAACCGCTTTGCCATCATCAACGACTATCTTGAGGGTGCTATGAAGCCGTTCCGCCAGTTGCAGTACGACTACTATCGCACGGGTCTCGACGAGATGGCGACGAACGTAGAGCGCGGACGCGGCAACGTGACCACTGCGCTCGAAACCGGTCTGAAGAAGTGTCACGAAGACCGTCCGCTCAGTATGCTGCCGCAGATATGGACAGACTATAAGCGCGACGAGCTTACCAATATATATAAAGGTAAGGGCACGCAGAAGGAAAAAGAAACCGTCTACGACATTCTCTTCTCTATCAATGCAAGTCAGAATTCGGCTTGGGAGAAGATAAAGGAGTAGACACACACACATACATAACCCATAACTATTGTTTATGTTAAAGAAACTCGATATACGCAACTTCACGCTCATCGACCATCTTGAGATGAAGCTCTACCCTGGCTTCTCCGTCATTACGGGCGAAACCGGTGCCGGAAAGAGTATCGTCATCGGTGCCATAGGATTGCTGCTTGGCAACCGCGCCGATGCGAAGCAGGTGAAGCGTGGTTGCGACAAATGCATCATTGAGGCAACGTTCGACCTTAGTATCTACCACTCCGACGTGCTGAAAGGCTTCTTCGAAGAGAACGACCTCGACTACGAGCCGGAGGAGTGTCTGCTGCGTCGCGAGGTGAACGCTAATGGCAAGAGTCGCGCCTTCATCAACGATACGCCTGTGACACTCGCCCTTATGCGCGAGCTCGGCGAGCAGCTCATCGACGTGCACAGCCAGCATCAGAACCTGCTGCTCAGCAAGGAAGACTTCCAGCTGAATGTTGTGGACATTATTGCGCGCGACCGTCAGCAGCTTGCCGACTATCGTGCGGCGTTTGCCGAGTTGCGTTCGGCGCAGCACCGCCTTGCCGAGTTGTGCGAGCAGATAGCCACGAGCCGCGACAACGAGGACTTTCTGCGCTTTCAGCAGAAGGAACTTAGCGAGGCGAAACTCACTTTGGGCGAGCAGGAACAGTTGGAGCAGGAGTCGGAGTTGATGAGCCACGCCGAAGACATAAAGCGTGCGCTTCACGAAGCCGACTACGGACTCTCGGGCGACGACACGGGCATTGTGAACCTCACGCGCTCCATCGTCACACAGCTGCGTAGCGTAGCCGATGTCTACCCTGAAGCACAGGAGCTTGCAGAACGTCTCGACGGCTGCTTCATAGAGTTGAAGGACATCTCGCAGGAGATAGCCTCGAAGATGGACGACGTGGAGTACGACCCGCAGCGCTTCAACCTCATCACCGAGCGCCTCGACCTCATCTACACGCTTCAGCAGAAGTTCCACGTGCAGACCGTCGACGAGCTGCTCGACCGCCTCAATGCTATCAATGCGCAGCTCTCGAACATCGACAACTCCGACGAGCAACTGCAGGAGCAGGAGCAGGAGGTGGCACGTCTGCACGCTGTATGCGTGGAGAAAGCAGCCGTGCTCACCGATATGCGACGCAAGTCGGCTACGCTCGTCGAGCAGGAACTGTCGAAACTGCTCGTTCCGCTTGGCATACCAAACGTGCGCTTCAAGGTGGATGTGTCGACTGCCGACCTCTCCGCCACGGGTGCCGACAAGGTGATGTTCCTCTTCAGTGCCAACACCAGCACCGACATGCAGCCCGTGTCGCAGGTGGCATCGGGCGGCGAGATAGCGCGTGTCATGCTCTCGCTGAAGGCGATGATAAGCAAGGCTATCGGTCTGCCGACAATCATCTTCGACGAGATTGACACTGGCGTGAGTGGTAGGGTGGCAGAGCAGATGGCACACATCATGCACGATATGGGTGCTGCCAACCGACAGGTGCTCTGCATAACCCACTTGCCGCAGATTGCTGCCGCCGGCTCCACCCACTATAAGGTGGCTAAGCATGAGACGGAGCAGGGCACGGTGTCTACGATGACGCAGCTCACCGACGAACAGCGCATCACGGAGATTGCGCAGATGCTCTCTGGTAGCGATGTGTCGCAGGCTGCTATCGACAACGCCAAGTCGCTTTTAGCATTATAGGAGGCTATGGCATCCTTGCCATAGCCACGCATCCATAAAGCATAGGAGGCTATGGCATCCTGCCGTAGCCATGCATCCATAAAGCATAGGAGGTTATGGCATCCTTGCCATAGCCACGCACCAAGCAGTTAACGGAAGGCTGCGTGGGTATGGCAAGATGCCATACCCTCCTAAGAGTTACAAATTTGTTAATAAACGAAACAATGAACAGAATATTATCAACAATCCTAATTTCGCTGCTCTGCCTCTGCGGAGCGATGGCGCAGCCGGCGGCTGTGAAGAATGTGGCAAAGTCGGTGTTTGCGCTTAAGGCATACGATGCAGAGGGCAAGCAGATAGCTACAAGCAACGGAGTGTTCCTCTCAGCCGACGGCATAGCAGCCTGTCCGTGGTCGGCAGTGCGCGAGGCCTCGCGTGTGGAAGTCGTCGATTTCAACGGAAAGACCTATCCCGTGACGCATATCCTCGGTGCTAACGAGCTTTATGACGTGTGTCGTGTGCGTGTGGATATGCCGAAGACTGTGGCTGCCACTGTCGCCACCGCTGCTGCTGCAAAGGACAGCAAGCTGTGGCTCGTGGAGACCGCCGACCGCCGTACACAGACCACGCAGTACGAGGTTGACAAGGCGGAGACCTTCATGGAGAAGTACGCCTACTATGTGTTTGGCTACAACAACCACAAACCCACACAGGGTGCTGCCTTCGTCAACGAGAAGGGACAGGTGGTGGGACTCATGCAGCAGTCGGCGCGTTCGCTCTACGCCAACGCCGTCGACGTGCGCTTCATCTCGACACTCGCTGCGAGCCACCTCGATATTAACAACTCGCTCTATGCCAAGACCTCGCTGCGCCTCACCTTGCCTGCCGACAAGCAGAACGCTCTGCTCATGGTGATGTTGGCTGCCGAGCGTCAGGACACGGCGAAGTATGCTGGCTATCTCAGCGACTATATCCGACAGTTTCCGAAGGAGGTTGACGGCTATGCTACGAGTGCGCTGCAGAAGTCTACTTATGGCGACTGGCAAGGTGCCGATGCTGACATGCAGACCGCTCTCAAGCTTGCTGCCGACAAGGCGGAGGCTCACTCGGAGTATGCTCGTGTAATGTATCAGAAGCTCATCTATAGTGCCGACACCACCTTCACGGCTTGGACCTTCGAGCGTGCACTGGCGGAAGCAGAGAAGGCGTACAGCCTCAATCCGCAGCCGCAGTACTTGCACCGCATGGCGCAGATAAAGTTCTCGATGGGCGACTATGGCGACGCGTGTGAGAAGTTCCTGAGTTTGGCGAAGAAGGACATGCCAACGAGCGAGGTATATTTCGAGGCTGCGCAGTGCAAGACACAGCTTGGTGCTCCGAAGGCGGAGGTGCTGGAGCTGCTCGACAGTTGCGTGGCAGTTGCTCCGCGCCCACTCACCAATCTGTCTGCGCCCTACGTGTTGGCACGTGGTCAGCTGTACGAGCAGATGGAGGAATACCGCAAGGCAATCGTCGACTACAACACCTACGACACACTGGTGTATGGCAGAGCGAACGCTGCTTTTTACTATGCTCGTCATAAGTGCGAAGTGGCAGTGCGCCAGTACAAGCAAGCTCTCGACGACCTCGCGCACGCTGCATATATAGGTGGTGCAGATGCTCCGCTCTATATCGCTGAGCTTGCTTCGTTGCAGCTGCGTGTGAACATGAACGAAGAGGCTGTCAAGACCTCCGACCTCTGCTTGCAGCTCACACCCGACAATACCGATGCCTACATAATAAAAGGCCTCGCACTTGTGCAGCTGAAGCGCAAGAACGAGGCTATGGAGTGCTTTAATAAGGCAAAGGAATTAGGCGACGACCGCGCCGAAGGATATATCAAGAAGTATAAATAGGAGGGTATGGCATCCCTGCCATACCCACGCACCCATAAGGCATAGGAGGCTATGGCATCCCTGTCATAGCCACGCACCCATAAGTTGATTGATGGGAGGCAGCGTGGGTATGGCAGGGATGCCATACCCTCCTATAATATGTTAATTAAACGTTATGCACGCTGGTATTGTCGTCATGCGCTGTGGCATGAACGGACAGCCGTAGAAAATCATCTGCAGTTCATCAGTACGAGTCTTGTATTGTGATCCGATTACTACCTTCTTCAGTGCTTTACAATTTTTGAAAGCAAACATTTCTACCTCTACGCGTGAGGGCAGCGATACGGAGGTGATGCGGTTGCATCCCTCGAAGGCACTGCTCTCAATGCTCTTCAGACTCGTGGTTACAGGCACGCTTGTGAGGGCTGTGTTCTTAAAGGCATTCTGATCGATTACCGCCACCGATTGTGGCAGACTGATGCTTGTGAGTGCCTTGCAGTCTTCAAACGTGCTCATATCTATCTTTGTGATGTTCTGTGGCAGCGTAACCTTTGTGAGCGCTTTGCATCCGAAGAACAGAGCGTTAGGCAACTTCTCCAGACGCACGGGCAGTGCTACTTCTGTCAGTGCTGTGCACATGGAGAAGGCACTATTTCCAATCTTCGTGACACTGTTGGGTACGGTGATGCTTGTAATCGCAGGCATACTGTGGAAGGCGTAGCTATCTATCATGGTCACCGTCGATGGTATGTTGATGGAAGTGATGCGTGTGCACGCGAATGCGTGTGAGCCGATTGTTTTCAGTCCGGGTGAGAGTGTCACCGATTTTATTTTCATTTCGGCAAAGGCTGCACTTCCGATTTCGGTCACCTTTAGTGTGCGGCCGGCATAGCGCACGGTGGAAGGTACCGTGTAGTCTTTGCCTATCGACTCGTCGTTGTCCACGCCGATTAGCCGTGCATTATTGCGTTGAGAGTTCAGCTCGAACCACATCTCGCCAATCTGCATTCTGTTTCCCCATGACGAGTTGCCCTCGTACACTCTCACCGAGACTTCTTTCGAGGTGCGGTTGATACTTTTGAGATATGCGACGGTTTCGTCTGCGAGCAAAGGGTAGAGGGGAGAATAGTCTGACTGCATGGTTCGCTTGAATGCGTCCTCCTCCAATGGTTCTGCTGGTGTGTAGTAGTCTTCGTTTAGGTTATCGGCGTTGTTGAGGTAATGAACGGCATTGTTGAGTGCTCCTATGCGGTCGTTTACTTCACTGTCGAGTAGTTCGCGTCGTACAAGCACAGGCTCGCACGAGGGTTTGCCGGATGTGACCCATTTGTTTATCATCTTCGATTCAGCTATGAGACTGGCGTTGTCGAGCTCTATGATCTGGGGTAGGGCATCAATCCATGCTGGCTGTTTAGGGCATTGCGTTGGAGGCTGCGGTGTGTTGAAGGCTTTACGTCCTAACCATGTCTTTATGCCGAGTCCTTTGTAGAGCTTGATGGTGATTGTCTTGTGTGCCGGCTCGAAATCGGTTCGGGTTGACGGGCGGCGGTTGGCGTTGGTACGTGCTCGCTGTGTGCTGCGGCTCTGGGTGGTTCTGTTGGCCGATCTGTTAGCACTGGTGTTGTTTTTCGGTGCTTCGTTAGCGTTTTCAACAGCATCCATCACCTCCTTTACGGGCTTGGGTGCTGCCTCTTTAATCATTTGTGTTCCTTTGTTCTTAATCTTTTTAAGGAAACTCTGTGCTGATACCTGGGTGGTGCCCATCGTCAGACAGAGGGCAGACAAGAACAGTAGTCGTCTTGTGTTCATAGGGCTTTGTTGGTTTTTTATTGTTGTTATTGATGTTATTTTGCCGACAAATGTACAAAATATATTCTTAAATATTAGAAACGGCTTTGTTTTTTTTATGACGATAGTTGACGGGTGACACGCCTACTTGCTTTTTGAAGAATGTGCCGAAGGCGGAGGCGTTGGGGAAGTTGAGCAGGTCGGAGATTGTCTTTATGCTCTTGTCGGTGCTCGTGATGAGATAGATGGCTTTCTTCGTGATAGCCTTGAACACGAGTTGCTGCACGGAGCTGCCCGATACCGACTTTACGAGCTGTGTGAGGTACTTTGGCGAGAGACACAGGCGGTCGGCGTAGAAGCGTACGCCGCGCTCGTGCATGTAGTGCTCGTCAATGAGCTGCATGAGCTGCATGTAGGTCTCCAGTTTGCGGTTCGACTCGTTGTTGCCGTCGCTCGAGAGTTCGCGGAAGATGCTGCACACGCGGTAGGTGAGCGAGAGCAGCAGCAACTGGCGTTCGTTGGCGGCAAACACGTTCTCGCCGCATTTGTGTACGGCGAGCAGTTCGGAATACTTCGTCAGCTCGTTCTCGTGACCCGTATGCATCACCCAGCACGAGCGTGGATTGATATACTCCACAAACTTCATGCCGACCACCGTGCTGCCTAAGATGTCGCGTATGGAGTCGGCGCGATAGAAGATAATGACAACGGAGCAGTCGTCGCTCTGAGCTGTAACGGAGAAGCGCACGCCGTGGGAGAGGAAGAGCGTTTCGTCATTGTTCACAACGTATTCCGCACCTTCGCATGTGAAAGAGAAACTGCCCGAACGGCACACTATAATGCCTACATCAGTCACGCGGAAGTCGTGGCGCAATGCCTCGGGGAACGACCGTATAATACCACAAGAGCAACAGATGTCCTCGTTGTCAGACATCTGTTGCTCCAGAATATTTATGTTTATGTTTTCGCTGCTGTTCGTCATTGGTTTTAATTGTATAGACATGGCGAAGTTAGCGAAAAAAAACTGCACTGCAAAATATTTTACATGTAAATGGGTGCGTGGCTACGGCAGGAATGCCGCAGCCTCCTAATAATTAATGTACCACTCGCGTGTATCTTTCGATATGTCGCGCTTCGGCCACGGCACCACAAGCATCAGTCCGGCAAGAATGATGCAGGCGTAGATAGTCCAGCCTGCCATCTCCTTTATAGCCGAGAGCGTAGCCTGCACCTGCACTTTGCCCTTCGTAGACATTGCTGCCATGTGCTGCGCCTCGGTCTCGCTCTTGCCCTGATACTGCATTCCGCGCGCCGTCATATCGTAGGTCTTGGCGGTTTCGGCGTTGGTGCGGTCGTAGTCGTGAGCGTAGCGTGTGATGTAATACTGTTGGCGGTACTGGAACACCACCTGATAGAGTGCCGAACCTATGCCCGGTGCTATCACCATACGCACGGTGAGCATGATGCACACCCACGTAGAGAGCAGCTTGTAGGGCATACGCTGGTTGGCATACACGGCGATAAGCGAGTAGAGCAGCATCATGCCCGTAGCACGTATCACGACGGGCCACTTCATGCGCTCCAGCATACCGTCGGTCTGCACCTCGAAGTACATGAACAGCGAGGCGGCACCGATGAGTAGGAAGCCCATAGCGAAAAACCACTTGAAGTGGACACCCTTGCTGTTCAGTATGAGTATCGTGACGAGACCGATGAAGTAGCCAAGCAGTACCCAGTTGCCGAGCGCAGCCACCTGGATCTGGTCGGTCTTCATGCCCACGCCCACGAAGATGTTCACGAGCATCGAGCTTGAGTTGCATATCATCAGACCGATGAAGAGCAGTATGCCGCCCTGAATGCTGCGCGACTTGAACGCCTTGAGCATGAAGTAGGGCGAGCGTCGCGTCTTCTCCAAGTATATAAATAATAATGTAGAGGCGACGCATATAGCCGTAGCCCAGCAAATGCGGCTGCTATCGTACCAGTCGTACACCTTACCATAGACCGTGACGTAGACGAACGAACAGCACATCAGGCAGAACACTACCACGTTGCCGAACTTCGAGAACGAGAGCGGACTGTGCTTCGTAGGGTAGGGGTTGTAGGGCATACAGAGCAGTGTGATGAGCAGTGCCACGAGAATGGAGCCGAGCATGGCGTAATACACCATCTGCCAGTGGTAGTTGTATGCGAACCACGCCGTTATCCACGTGCCTATCTGTCCGAGCAGCATAAAGAAGAAGTAGATGATAGGCTGGCTCGCCTTCTTCTCGGTGTCGAGAGCATCCCATCCTGCCTCGTCCTTCGGCTCGTTGCCCGGCGTAACGTTGCGCGTAGCCTCGATGCCGAAGCCGTACTTGATGAGCGTGAAGAGGTTGCACATCAGCAGCGTCTGTCTCACGAAGCCCATTATCAAGCTGTTCAGCGCGAGGATGAATAGGCTGTCGGTGTTGGCACAGATATAGCTCTGCACCGCTAAGATGGAGAAGCCCACGAGGCTCATCATCTTCTGCCTGCGCACACTCACCAGCGTGTAGAAGAACGGAGAGAACGCCGCCATACCTATCGACGTCACGAAGCTGATGAACGCTATGTGTTCCGATTGGATGCCAAGTCCTCCCACCATTTCACTGCTGTTCACGGTGTAGGCACCGCTCACCGTCATTATAGGTATGAAAAGTATGACGAGGAAGGCGATGCCGAGAGGCTTGGGCACCCAGTCATAGAACGGAAAATTCTTAGGCAGCTTCGGCGAAACTGCCTGATATATCTCTGCTTGTGTCATTTACTTGAGTTGAGCCTTCACAATAACCATCATTCCGGCAGCCAACTTGTCGTTGTCTTCCTTTGAAATTCCCACAAACTCGATGCGCACCGGCACACGCTGTTGAATCTTCACGAAGTTGCCGGCAGAGTTGTCGGTAGGCACGAGCGAATACTTAGAGCCCGTAGCGCCCGATATGGCAGATATTCTGCCCTCGAACTCCTTGCCCTCGAAGGCATCTACGGTCATTACGACCTTCTGACCTACGTGCAGCTTCTCCACCTGCGTCTCCTTATAGTTGGCGATGACCCACTTCTGCGTGTTCGGCATGATGTAGGTGATGGTCTGTCCGGCGTTCACAGCCTGACCCTCCTCAAGCGCACGTCTGCCTAACTTGCCGTCGCACGGTGCTGTTACGACGCAGTAGGAGAGGTTGAGCTTAGCCATTTCGAGCGCAGCCTGCGCACGCTCGATGGCAGCCGCAGTGTTCTTCTTGCGTGTCTGCACCTCGTTCACACCCGAGTAGGCAGCCTTCTGCTGGCGGCGTGTGGCGTCGAGCTTCTTCTTCGTAGCGTTGTATTCGGTCTCTATCTGCTCCAACTGAATAGGAGTGGCAGCGTTGCGAGCCACGAGGTTCTGATAGCGCTGGCGGTCTTTTTCGAGTTTAGCGAGGCGAATCTCAATCTCAGCGATAGCCGACTCGTACACCGTTGCCGAAGTCTGCGTTGTCTGCACCGAAGCGTCTATCACGTTCGCACCAGCCATAGCGTCCTTCAGCGCAGCCTCCGCCTCCATTACGCGGATGCGATATTCGCGGTCGTCGAGCACAAGCAGCGTGTCGCCCTTCTTCACGTTCTGGTGTTCCTTGAAGTAAATCTTCTTGATGTAGCCCGAAGCGCGCAGATTCACCGGCGAGATGTACTGCTCCACCTGTGCGTCGTCGCTCTTCTCATTGCTCTTGTAGTCCATGAACATACAGCCAATCTTAACGATTCCCCATACGAGGATGGCAACGCCGATGAGGCTCACCACAATCTGGCGTATGCGCTGGCGCTTGAGCTGCTTTGCTGTCACTTCGTGTGTAGACTGTGCAGTCTCACTGTTGTTATTGTTCGTGTTATTATTGTTTGTTTCCATTTTTTGCTTGTTATTTGTTTTTATAAAGTTTGTATTTGTTGTAGATAGTAGGAGCCTACGGCATTCTTGCCGTAGGCATAGCAAGTGATACTGTTTCCTGATGGCTACGGCAGGAACTGAAAGTCAGCGGCGCGTAGCGGAAAGCTAATGCCGTAGCCTCCTACGATTTGTAAACTCAACATTCTACTTCGTAAGCCTCTCCAACTGTCCTGTGAGCTTCAGCAGCGTGAGGTTCGCCACCTGATAGTTGAAGTGTGCCGTGAGATAGTTGTTCTGCGCGTCGCTCATGCTCATCTCGTCCTGCAGCACCTCGGTCATCGAGGCGATTCCCTCGCGATAGCGGTCGCTCGTCACCTTATATATATCCTCCGCAAGCAGATAGTTGTCGCGCTGCTTGCTGAAGTTGCGCTGGTTGTTGGCGAGATCGTTCACGGCGTTGGCATACTGCGTCTGCATACCCTTCAGCGCATTCTCGTAAGAAAGCTTCGCGTTGTCGATGTCCACCTGCGCCTTTCTTATCTTCGAGCGCTTCTCCAGTCCGTCGAAGATAGGAATGCGCAGCGAGAGTCCGATGCCGTTCGACTTGTACCAGTGGTTCGACTCGCCAGAGTGGAACCAGTTCTTGAACTTGTCGGTGTACGCCATGTACGTCCAATTGCCGGTGAGTGCCAGAGTGGGCAGGTATCCGCTCTTGGCGAGCTTCTTCTGCTGTTCGGCAAGCGTCTGCTGCGTTCTCAGCAGCTGCAGCTCATACAGGTTCTCGTTCAGTCCGCTGAGTGCTGCGAGGTTCACCTCCTCAATGTCACCCTTCTCCACCATAATGTCCTTCTCGGCAGGATAGTCGATCACGTACTTCATCATGTTGTACTGCTGCGTGAGCATCGCCTTCGCGTTGTCGTACTGCACACTGAGATTCTCCAGGTTTACGTTCACACGCTTCACGTCCACGCTCAGTGCCATGTCGTTGTCGTGGAACGCCTGCGTGATGTCGCGCAGCTCCTCCAGACGCTTTATGTTGTCCTTGATGATGCCGATTTGCTCCTCAGTGTTCTGCGCTAAGTAGTACATCTTGCTTATCTGCACGATGAGGTCCTCGCGTGCCTTCTCGTAAGAGAGCGAGTTGAGCTGGTCGAGCGTCTTCGAGATTTCAAGTGCTGTGAGTGCTGTCTGACTGTAGAGCGGCATCTGCAGTTGCAGACTTGCCGACGAGCTGTACTGCAGCGTCTTCGTCACGTTGTACGGCTTGCCGTAGGCTCTGCCGTCGGTCACGGATACGGGCGGAGTGAAGTTGTCGTTCAGTGCTGCGCCGATATTTATCTGCGGCAACAGGCGCGAACGGTTCTCGCTGATGTTGTGCTTGCCTTTGAGCACATTACCTTCGTAAGTTTTCAAATTAAGATTTCGCTCAATACCCATCTGCAGACACTGCGCCAGCGACAGCGTTTCCTGCGCCATCGCCTGAGCTGCCAAGAGTATTGAGGCAAATGTGAACAATGTTTTCTTCATACCTATATTAATATTTCGGCTGCAAAGTTACGCATTTATAGCGGTTTAGGTATATTCATAAAATATCACAAGTTGTTCACATTTTCCCTTTATGCGGTTTCGTATGTCATTGTAGTTTGATAGAAAGAGTTTTTTAGCAGTCTAAACCGCTGTTTCAGCCGAGCGAATCGGCAAAGCGGCGGAGGTTGCTGCTTGCCACATCCTTTTTCATAGCCTCCTCCAGCGGCATTCCGTCGGGCGTGATGCTTTCCACAAAAGCGAAACCGGCTTTCAGTAGCAGTTCCCTGTCGCTTACGCTGCCAGCCACAAGTCCTACGGGCACGCCCGTCTGCTGCCCACGCATCAGTATGCGCTGCGGCAACTTGCCCATGAGCGTCTGTCGGTCGGCGCCGCCTTCGCCCGTTATTATAAGGTCGGCACCCTTTATCTTCTCGTCGAAGCCGATAGTGTTGAGCAGCAGGTCGGCGCCCGACTTTCTCTCGGCCCCGAGATACTGCATGAAGGCATAACCCAGTCCGCCGGCTGCTCCCGCTCCAGGCTCTGCGCTTCGGTCGAAGCCGAAGTGCTGCGCCGACTTCTCGGCGAACAGCTGCGCACGGCGGTCGAGCTGACCTACCATCTCGGGTGTGGCACCCTTCTGCGGACCATATACATGTGCCGCGCCGTTCTCGCCGCAGAGCGGATTGTCCACATCGCAGGCGAGGGTAAACCTACATTCGCCAAGCTCCGTCTTCAGCGCCTCGTCGAAGTTCTTGCCGCGTGCGAAGATGTCAACCAGTGCCTTTATCATTCCGATGCCGGCATCGCTCGTGGCGGTGCCGCCGAGTCCGATGATGAAATTGCGGCATCCGCGCTTGATGGCTCTCGAGAGCAGTTCGCCCACGCCGTATGTGGTGGCTCGCATCGGGTTGCGCTCCTCCTCCTTGATAAGGCTGAGTCCGCACGCCTGAGCCACTTCCACTATTGCCGTGCCGTCGGGCGTCACGCCGTAATATGCATCCGTGCGGCGCATCATAAGGTCGTGTATGTACACAGGCTCCAATGTTCCACCCATGGCTGCCGTAAATGCCGCCAGCATTCCGTCGCCGCCGTCCGACATCGGCAGGCACAGTGTGTCTATGCCCTTCGCCTCCAACACCCCGGCGATTATGTTCTCCACTTCTGCTGATGACATGCAGCCCTTGAACGAATCTGTGGCAAGTATGTATTTCATGTGTCTTTTGTTAATAATATTGGTCTTTTAAAATAAGAAAATGAACAACCTTAATTCCGCAACACTATAAATTTTAACTTTTATAATATCTTGAGCAACAAAAAGCTCTTGCTTTGGCAAGCGGCAGAGCCGGTTACTTGGACAAGCCAAGCGGCAGAGCCGAGCGGCCCAGGGTTTTGCCATGTCAGAGGATTCACTTAATTTAGTGTTGCTGTAATAATCAAACAAAACCTCATCAGGCATGGTAAAAATACAAATAAAATCCGAGAAACTCACATCTTTTGGTGGTATATTTCCAATTATGGAGAAATTCGACAGGATGTTGTCTCATACAATAGACTCTACTTTAGGTTTGCGTAGCAAAGTGTATGGCTATCAATATAGCGAGATAATCCGTTCTCTGATGTGTGTATATTTCTGTGGAGGGTCATGTGTCGAAGACGTGTCCTCACACCTTATGGAAACACTTTGCTTGCATCCACACCTCCGTACATGTAGGGCAGACACAATACTTAGGGCCATTCGTGAATTGACCACACCGAATCAGAGCTACAGGTCTGATTCTGGCAAAAGCTACGACTTCAACGTGGCTTCCGACCTTAACAATCTGCTTGTCAATGCATTGCTGGCAACTGGACAGTTGCTACCAGACAATGAATATGACTTTGATTTCCTTTATCGTCAATGTTTATCCAATGCTCTTGAATATACTCTTTTCCATATTTGCACTTGCCCTTTGCCGGATCTGCTAAATAATACTGTTGTTTTTTTACGTCAATTTTGTATAACACAACAAAATGATTCTGATTCCAATAAAGAATACATGGTAAATCCTCATTGTCCAAATCCTCAATTTTACCTTGAGCAATGATCACTTCGAACCCTATTTCAGTTGCAACTTGTTTAAGTCCAAGCATAGAAACGCCCTCCCTTGTGGCATTACATGCTTTAACAATTTCTTTCAATGGCATGGGCTTATTGAAGTGAGAGCAGATCATTGCTAGACAAGCAGCTCCGCATTCCATTGAATCGTGTTGAAAGATCTGTTTCATTCTACACCTGTTTGTTGGTCGGTTGTTTTTAACGTATTGTTGCGCTCAATATTCACGCGTTTGCCTTTTCGGAAAGTATAAGAGATATAAACACCAAAAGAACGTGCTGTTATGTAGTTAGTTTGTATTGTCTCCATTTCTGGTTTCACTACGCGTTGCTCAAGTCTTGAGTATTTGGAAAATGGGCTGTTTGCCTCTACTCCAATATTCAGACGGCCATCCATTAGGCTTTTGTCTATTTTGAAAGAGTAACGATGAGTTGTATTTACCGTACCCCAAAGCATTGGAGCCTGTTTTGAAGCCGAGTAACGGCCTTGTAAACTCCAATTCTTTGGTAGATAAAAGTCTGCTGAAACATTTGCATAATATGTCCAGAAATTTTGATTCAGATTCATTTCCTCAGCCTTAATATTGCCATGTGATGCTTTAAGGTATGTAGCAAAGGACGCAAAAGACCATGGACGCCAATTAGCAAACAGGTCAACACCTATGCTTTTGCTCTTGCCTATATTATCGTAGGTGCTCAGCAGTCGGCCTTCGCTATCTATGCCTTTCTCGTAATAGAATACAGCATTATTAGTGATAGTACCGGTTATGCCCATTTGACAATACAAATTTCCACGCATATACAGGAATTTGACTAAAAGCATGTCATTCATTTCGGATGACAGATTCGGATTGCCTTGTGACGCTGCACTGTTGTTAATTACTCTATAAAAAGGATTAAGCATTGCTAACCCAGGTCGTGTAGTGCTGCGTGAATACTGAGCCGATAGTTGGGTGTATTGATTTGCGTTCCATGACGCACCTAATTGTGGTAAGAGGTGGAACTCATTGTGCCTATTTTCTTCGCCAGTGAGAGGTAAGCGCATATTCATATAGTCATTTTCTCCTGCCAGCAAGGCATAAAAGTTCCAGTCGCTTATCTGACCACTATAATATGCAGTTGCTTGAGATAACGACTGATTATATGCAATATTTTTGTCGTCGGAGGATTCTACACTACCATCTCGCAATACTTGTTTTGCAATAATTCTGAGTGTATGGTTCTTAGCAATAGGCTGAGACAAAGACCCTCTAATCGTGTGCTCATTCATTGATCCATCTGTCTGCTGATTGTTGATGGTTGTGCCATTATCGCTATAGACAGTAGTTGCAAAGTGATGTTTGTCTGGATTGTGAGTATAGCGATATCCCAAAGAAAAATGTTCTATACCAGGTCTCTTTTTGAAATAATTACGATATAGGGCATTCGCCTCGATAGTGCCAGCAATATCATGATTCAATTGTTCCATACGATAGATTTTGGGATCTATTGTAGTGTGTTGTTCCCAAGAGCCAGTAATGTCTGTACGCAATAAACTGGTGTGAAAGTCGGCATAAATTGTATTCACACTGTCAATGCGGATATCGGTAATGGCTCTAACAAGATGAGTCTGCCAGTTACCATTGCCGATACTGCTAAGAAAAGTCGTGGATTCCGGTGTTTTTATCTCTTGAGTCAGTGGTTGATTGTGTTGACCATTAAGATCATAATTATATGATAGAGAAAAATCTACATTCTTCTTTTTCGCCATCACCATAATGCCATCATTGGTCGCTGGCTGAGTATTTCCCTGAAGCGTAGTGTTTACATAGATACCATCCAGCGCATCTTTATCTGTAATGATATTAATAATGTATTCGCCTGGACTATTGCCAAAGGCTTCTGATGGTTCTGTAATCACTTCTACTTTCTTAATCGACTTTGCAGGAATGCTTTGCAAGACTTGCTGTGGATTGGATTGCGCCATATCGTAAGAACGTCCATTCACATAAATTCGGTATGAGGAGTTGCCTTTCACTGTGACATTGCCATTTAATGCCACATCCAATGTTGGGACATAGCGTAAGGCTTGAAGCAAACTTTCGCTTTGAGCACGTTTGTTCTGGGACATATCGTAAGATATGCCACTGGTAATGCGTTTTGTCAATTGTTTGCGAGCGGTAACAAGTACCTCTTGTAGCTGTTCTTGATTTATAGAAAGATGAATAGTATCTTTCTTTAGAGGGAGGTTTATTATTCGATTTTGATAGCCAATGTAACTTACTTTTAGAAGTTTCGCATTGGTGTCTTTTGGTAGTTTAAATTTACCATTGTTGTCGGAAACAGTACCTTCTATGGCTGTAGAATCGGCAGATAATTGTAGTATTGTCGCAAATTCAATAGGTTTACTATTATCGCCTACAACAATACCCGATATTTGTTCTTGAGCAAATGATGTCATTGCCATGAACAAGAAGAAAAGAGATATGTAGAATTTATTCATCAACCTTAATTCCGCAACACTATAAATTTTAACTTTTATAATATCCTGAGCAACAAAAAGCTCTTGCTTTGGCAAGCGGCAGAGCCGAGCGGCCCAGGATTTTGCCATGTCAGAGGATTCACTTAATTTAGTGTTGCAGTAATAATCAAACAAAACCTCATCAGGCATGGCAAAAATACAAATAAAATCCGAGAAACTCACATCTTTTGGAGGTATATTTCCAATTATGGAGCAATTTGACTCCACATTGTATTCTGTAATCGACTCGACCCTCGGTCTAAGGTGTAGATCGTTTCATTTCATGGCACGTTTTCTCGCCATGGCAGAGCTTAAGTAAACTTAGTTCTGCTCATCTGGCTTAACGAAAACCTTCCATTTGTGTTGCGAAAAATACTGCCATATCTGTCAGCGTTCTCGTATTGCGCTAATAATCAGTGGTATAAAGGCTGACAGATAATGCGCTCAAAAGCTGTATCTATCAGGCTATCTGTCAGCTCATCTGCCAGCCCGAACCGACAGGTTTGTCGCCTGCACCTCAACCGCCCGCCTGCGAGTTTGAAAAAAAATGTGCCGAACTCTTGACAACGCTTGCGCAGAATTGTACCTTTGCGGCAATTTTAGAAAACATACATGAACATTTAAAAAACTTAGTATTATGGAAAACACAAACATCATCAACGCTACCATCAAGAGCAGCAACATTCCGCACAACTGGATCTACTGTTTCAACACCGGCTGCAAACGACGCGAGGAGTGCCTGCGCTATCGTGCCACCGTGGCTCTCGGCGAGTCGCGCATATGGGGCAACGCCGTCTATCCACACGCTTTGCGCCCGGACGGGGAATGCGCCCAGTTCAAACGGCTGCGCATCGTGCGTATGGCATGGGGCTTCAGCCGCCTGTTCAAGGACGTGAAGCTGTGCGACGCACCTACTTTGCGTTCGCTCATGAGGGAGTATCTCGGTGGGTGCAGCACATACTACCGCTATCACCACGGCGAGCGTCAGCTCTCGCCGGAGCAGCAGGAGTGGATAAAACAACTTTTTTCACAGTATGGTTATGAGGACATAGAGTTCGATTGCTCAGAAGAAACCCTCGACTTCCAGTAATTTTTTTACACAAACGCAGATATTCCTGCATGACTAAAATGCCATTCCGGTAGCACTGGAGAATCATTCCGGTAGCGCCGGAGAATCATTCCGGTAGCGCCGGAGTAACGCTCCATCACTGCCGGAATCTTACTAAACTATATCAACACACACAATACACACATGAAAGACACAACAAACAAAGACACAATGAACGCCGTCGACCGCATGATCGGCTTCCTCACCATGCGCTACGCCTTCCGCTACAATACCGTAATGAACTGCACAGAGTTTCGCCACACGGGCAGCCTCGCCGACTGCTTCGAGCCACTCGACCCACGCACGCGCCGCCGCATCATACTTGAGGTGCAGCGCGAGGGGATAGAGGTGAGCCAGAACGACGTGAACAACTACATCGAGTCGGACTATGTGCGTGCGTTCGACCCCGTAGGCGACTACCTCGCCTCGTGCGAAGGCGCATGGGACGGACACGACCACATAGGCGACCTCGCCGGCACCGTGCCCACCGACGCTCCGCTGTGGCGCGAGTGGTTCACCACATGGCTGCTCGCCATGGTTGCCCAGTGGCAGAACGCGCAGGGCAGACTCTATGGCAACAGCGTCGCGCCGCTGCTCATCTCGCCGCAGGGCTACAACAAGAGCACGTTCTGCCGCCAACTGCTGCCCGACGCACTAAGGTGGGGCTACACCGACAGTCTTGCCATCTCCGACCGCCGACAGGTGATGCTCGCCATGTCGCAGCAGCTGCTCATCAACCTCGACGAGTTCAACCAGATTTCGCCGCGCGTGCAGCAGGGCTTCCTGAAGAACATCATACAGCTGCCCTCGATAAAGGCGAAACGGCCTTATGGCACACGCATCGAGGAACTGCCGCGCAAGGCGTCGTTCATCGCCACGAGCAACATGACCGACATCCTCGCCGACCCGTCGGGCAACCGTCGCTTCATCGGCATCGAGCTGACGGCACCCATCGACACCACCCATGTGCCCGACCATCGCCAGCTCTTCGCCCAGGCGCTGCAGCTCTTGCGCAACGGACACCGCTGCTGGTTCGACAAGGCGGAGACCGAGCAGATAATGCTGTGGAACCGCCGCTACGAGGTGCAGGAACCTGCCGACCAGTATTTCGACCTCTGCTTCGCGATAGCGCAGGATCCGCTCGACGAGAATGCCGAGTGGATGTCGGCGGCGGAAATCTTCGATGTCATAAAGCGTAAGGTGGGTGCCTCGCTGAAGGTGAACAGTCTGATTTCGTTCGGGCGAAAGCTGGCCAACCTGCAGGGTATGCGTCGCCGCAAGTGCGAAACCGGCGCGCGCTACCTCGTTGTGCGTCGAGATGCGTAGGCTGCATGCTTTATGACAGGCAGATAGGCTGGTAGATGAACTGGTAGATAGGCTGATAGATACTGCTGTTCGGGGCAGCATCTGTCAGCCTTCAAGTCGCTGATAATTAGCGGTGTACAGGCAATGCTGACAGATATGGCACTTTTTTTATAATAAAAACCCTCGGTCATTAGGATTTCTCCGTGTCGTACGGAAAAGAGAATTCCTAATAACCGCGCTTTGAGTTAAAAGAATCTGTTTTTACCCGATTGCGTTTAACCTTGTTCAAGTATTTTCTTGTCTGTCAAGAAATCCAACAGCCCGACAGTCAACACACCAAGTTCGTCCTCCTTGCGATGAATGTCATCACCAACAATGACAATCTTACGAAAGT
>OOBS01000088.1_pt1 | contig 57000 bp, 46 predicted proteins | sample 1671381 | NCBI WGS metagenome assembly OOBS01 (sample SAMN06348151, study PRJEB24527) | human gut metagenome | biome: human gut; feature: ankylosing spondylitis patient; material: feces | host: Homo sapiens | place: China | collected 2015-10 | reverse complement strand
TCTTTCTGTATCGACTTGCAAAGATTTATGCTTATCCCCACTAAATTTCCACTGACCCGCAAAGGCTTTCAAGACAAGATATGAAAAACATGGAGAGCACAAACCTGACTTTAGAGAAATAATTGAAGACTTGTGTGATAATAATGTGGAATTAGCAGATGAAATATTTGAAATATTGAATACTGCTGTTTCTATAGATACTTCTATTCGAAATTTTAGAAGCAGAAATAAATTTTATGACGGAAAGGTCGGTATTAGCGTAGAAAATATAAACAAACTAGTTTCTGGACCTGTCTATTATGGACAATCTTACGATTATTTTATAACTTCTTCTATAAGTTTTAAATCCGAAGAACTTAATAATATATTCTTTAATGAGGTAATATTGTCATTTGAAGACCCAATATATTTCACTTCAGGTTCATTCGAGCGATTAGAAGTGAAAGACGAAAGTTTGGCTTACCTTAATAAAATGATAATATTCAAGTCAAATGCTATAGATATGGTTAAGCTACCAACAGGAGCCTATATGCTTTGTGTTGATGTTCATAAACGTTTTAAGGATGGTGATTTAATCAAGACAGATTCATCTTGGATATTTAGTCAGAATTATTCTCGATTTTCAGCCGTTATAATAAATTAGTTTTTATGGATTATATAGATTACATTCTGCCGGTTTATTTTGACAAAGCTGAGGAACCAGACATTCAAGGTAATGGTTTCTTTATTGACAAACTATTTATAACAGCAGCCCACATTCTTGAAAAGGATGCTGCGTCAATCGGAATACCATATATTTATTGGAAGGGTGAGAAATTATTGTTAAATGAAACACCACATCTATTTACCTCATATAATGTAGATGAAACAAAGCCTGAAAGTTTGTTCCAAGTCGATTTTTATAACTCATTTCTTGTAAGGAAGAATAAAAACATCTATCTTTACAGTTAGATATTTAGCTTTGCAATAAACTATGAGTATATTATACGGAACAAAAATAAACCAACTGCTTGCCAATACCGCACCGACAGGATTGTTGTTTGCTGACTGGCTAAAGAAGAAAGGCTATTTAGTCCAACTGTAAAAGAAATACAGGGACTCTGGATGACTGACAGCGATGTGCAAAGGTGTGATGTACCGCATGGGTGGGCGTTTGAATGCTTATGACGCCATAGCGTCATATAACAAACAGATGGGTGGTACGATGCTGTAAGAATTACTGCAAAAATAGTCGCACCATATGACTATTTTTGCAGTGATTTCATTCTGTTCTTTTATTTCTAACCAAGAACTCTACGGATTACCATATATCCTTATTAGTCTATTTTGTGTAAATACACATTATTAACGACTACAAAGTTGTTCTTATTCCGAGTGCAAAGTTACGATGACTATTTCAAACCATTATTAAACGATTTACTTTATGACTCATTCCGCCAACGGGTATTTTCTCTAAAAATACGTCTTCACAGCAAACAAGAACTGCTCTATAAAGATTTTCTTGAAAGCAGCAATGTTATTCTGTTCATAAAACATGAGCATAGCCTTCTTATAGTCGATGGAGTCAACGGTTCGGAAAGAAATCGGGCAATAGCCATTTGCTATTAAGATAGCATTGCTTGTGATTCTTGCAGTCCGCTTGTTGCCATCTACAAAGGCTTGAATATACGATAATAGCACTAATGTCAAGAGTGCTTTCTCAAAAACATTATCTTTTCCATTCACCAATGTACAAGTATCTCTTTATTTATTAATCGGCTCAAATTTACTCATTTTTTATCAATAATTGGGTTTGTTTGAGCCGATTTTGTGTATGTTTAACGGGTTTTTGAGCCGATTCGGCAAAAACATCTTGGGGAATAGACGAAACGGGAAAGATAAAACCAAACTAATAAAACTTCACAATGGCGGCTCTTGTTATGCAGGTGAAAGGCTTCCAATTTCAAGGTAAGGTCTTGCGCCAGTTCTGCGCCATTTTTCGTGCAAAATAAGCGAAAATGCTTAAAGACGGCACTTGAATATCAACGAGTTACAGAAGATGGTAGAGTGGTATAAAATCCATCTCTCTCCGCAAACAAGGGTGTAAATCAACGAGTTACGTGATTTATACCCTTTATTACACCAAAAAATGTAAGGTTGGGTGTTTTCTATTTGAATAGTCACAAGCACAGCTTCAATTGTAAAAAAGAGTGGTGGACCATATTCCTTCTCTGTGCGAGCCCACTCATCACAGCCCTTTCCTATCCATTATCTTCAAATTCTCAAAGACTTCATCAAACCAACGTGTCTTTTTCAACTCATACCCAACCTTTCTCGCTTCTTGAAATATGTATTTATTGAAAGGAAACACTTGATTTAACTCAAACTCTTCCTTATACTCAATATAGCTATTTATTAGATAAGCCAAATCCAACTTTTCAGCAGCAAAGAAATTTTCTAGTCTCATCAACTGCTCAATATTCACCATCACTACATCCTTCACTTCGTAATCTGCTGTAACATTCTTTTCACTAATGATTCGTTGAAACTCTTTATTTAGCAAATAGTTCGGGCCTTCCACATCAAAACAATCATCGAAGTATACTATTACGGGATAGACAAATATCACACTATTGGGAGCTGACTTATCAACTTCTCTCAATATACTTGGTAACTTTTCGACAATCACATTTGCCAACTGCCCAATCCCTTTCGCATGCCCCTTGGAATTTGCGACATACTTCTCAAAAATTGCTTTTTTTATCGTCTCATAATCACCGCTTAATTTCTTTTTTGCAGCCATCTGAACATCCTTACATTCAAATACGAATATCTTATTTCGACGTCTCAGATAATAGTCTGGCATTCCCTTTCCCAGAGCCTTTTCCAGTTCTTCTCCACTATAATTCACATAATTCAAACCAAAACATTTTTTCATCAAGGAATAAAAGAGGAACCGTTCCGAGAACTCCTCACCTAAAAACGACCGAAGATTAGCATAACCCATTGTGGAATCCAACACTCCCCTCTTAACTAAAGCGTCCTTCATATCAAAAAGAAGTCCGGTATATGCTTTATCCAGAAACATCTTCATAAACATGAAGTTGTAGATATTTGGCCCTGTCTTAATCAGAGGCTTTTCCTTCATCATCAGAAAATCCATATCATGTTGATAATGCGATGGATTTAATGTTAACGAATCATAGAATCGACTAGCATCCTTCTGATTCTCACCAATAGCCATTCTGCAATTGGAGAAATCCTCTTTCCCCATTTCCAGAAAAGTCAGGAAGATCTCATCTAAATAATACTTGGCACTGGGTATATCCCTTTCTTTGCAGAATTCATCAACATATTGTGCAACCCGAGTGTTAAACTTTGGGAATTCTATCAAGAGCATATAGCACTTTATCATCAACAGCCTATAATCTCTTGGTGCTTCAATATTATTACTCTTCAAGCAATCTGGCATATAAGACTCTACAAACTCTTCTGCCTTCATATTGTTGTTAGGCAGCTTCTCATTCATTGCCAGACGCTCATCGCAACAGAGCATATATGCCAAGAACAGGTTCGACAAGTCATCCTCTGTCAATTCTTCATTCCTCCCATTATAACAAGTCAAAAGTCTGCTAATAAGCAGAAGCATAGCATATTTATCTATAAGGGCATAGTTCCCAAGGTTATATTGTTGAGCATACTGACCAACAGGATTCTTTACATCATTTCGCGTTTTCATTATCCATGGTGCCCAAATGTCGAAATCATGCTCACCAATAAACTGATTCACCTTCTTTGAGAGATTATATGAAATAAGTTCTATGGCAGTGTTTGATGGGACATTAGCCAACAAGTCTTCTATCTTATCGTGTCGGTCTGGATAGACTACGCTATAAGACAACAATACCTGCTTCTGTAATTCCATCTTCTCCATAACGTTAACCTTTATTACCATTCATCATCCTTACCATTCTGCGCTCTCTATAGAAATTATATGACCCCGTGGTTACGTACTTTGTCTCTAGCAGTCGAGCCAGCAGTTCGTCGTTTGAATTTGATTCCTTCACAATTAGCATTAATTGTTCAAAATCTAAGAACCAACTATTGAAGAAAGGATTCGTTTTGGAGTCACCATTGACTCTCTCCTCATTCAAGTATGTCAACCACTTCTGCAAATCCTTATTAAATTTCTTCACATCCTTAATGGTTTGTTTATCTGTACCATCATACTCTGCCGTCATCGATTTATTACACATTTCATCCATGATGCACTTGATAAGCATCCTGTCTTGTAGTGGTCCAAATGCACCAAGGCATACCGAGATACATTCAGCGGTTCTGTTCTGTTTCTCTACTCTTGTCATATTACCCTTTCCGTCATCCAAATCCACATGCCCATCCTTAATCAAAATGTGTGATGTTCTGAAACACTGAGCTTGCGAATCAATGAGACTCCCCAACAAATCTGCCATTATTTTGAAAGTATCTCCAGACTTTGCCTTTCTGGTCAGGCTTTTCTTCTTCATCTCAAACAGCATGATACCTTTTGTGGACTCAACCACAAGATCAGCTTCACCCTCTGCCGGAGGAATATAATCACCACAACAATGAGTAATGCCTTTTTCGTCAAGTTTCTCGTTGATATAATACTCTATCAACTTACCAACTTCCTTATCTATGTCCTTCTGTTTATCGTCTTTCTCCTGATTGCGAACAACTGTCAATAAAGCCTCAAACCATCCCCATGAACCTATTGTAGCTGGCATGGCGTATATCTTACCATTAGTTTTTATCAGCGGCTTGTTGGCGGCGTTCTCTTTTTCTTCATCCAATGGCGTTCTGAAACCATTATTCAATACGTCATCACCTGTCGCGACATCATCTAACAATTGGTCAATAGTCTTGATTTCCAGTTCATTCAATTTGTCTTTTCTTAGCTCCACACATTTCAATGCATCCGCAACAGAAAGGACATAGTTCATCAATCGCTCATATTCATCAAATGTGTATCCGTTTCCCAACACCCTTCCTGTATCGTGCATATACATAAGCACACGTTCACAGAACATTCTGGTAAACCAAACAGAATGTTGCGTCAGTCCAAAGATGCTCTCCTTATACACCAAATCCCTGAAAAACTCCACCGTGTCTCTGTCTCTGTGGAATAAATCTTCCCATACATTTCCGAAGTTCTGTACAGGGTATTTAAGGAAACAGTAATTAGTCGCTAGTTTTATAGCTTTTCCAAAAGCCTTTGCTGCCTCGCTATAGCTACCTCCGTCTGCATTGATATTTGCCAAAGCTAAGTTTACAAGATAATTGTATGGTTTTACTATTGTCACATCCTTTGGATTAGGCATATTGCCATTCATATCGGTCAAGAATCTTCCTTCTGGTTCCAAATATTCCATTTGCGACAACAGCATGTTCAAGAATCTTCTTCCACCTGCCTCGCGAATCCAGTTGATCAAAGCATCATAGACTATATCGTCATTCTCTGTCACATAGTCACAATCCTCTATCTTTATCTTGAGCCCAAATTTCCGCAACGTCTTTGCAGCCGCTGCACGTCTATGCTCCTTATCATATTCTTTCAGCCAATCTGTTTGTGGCAAAGGCATTTCTTCACTACAGGCCGCTATCACGTCTTGCCAACAAGTATCACTAAAAGTCTTTATGGCACTTTGATTCCAGCCAAGATGATTATGAATAATCTCCACTACATCTATATAGCGTTGGTTATCCACACCATCTAGTAGCTGCTCTCTCTGCAAGCCTTTACCCAACCTCTGAAAATCCCTATACAAAAATATTTCATCACTGTCTGATGGAAGTAGTGCTTTGATACGCGCATCTACATTCCCAATCTTTGTGGTCACGGGCTTAAGCAAGCCATCAACAAACTTCTTGAAATCTGCTATTGTCACCATCGCTTCCTATTTTTTATTTTCTTAATCACCCCCTTCAGACAGTCTTCAATCAGAATATCTGCATAGGTTGTTTTATTTTTTTGTTTCTGTGCCAAGGCCTGCTCTAGATTCCTCACGAACGGCAATTCCGCATCATATACTTGGGGATATGGAACCTGTTGTAAGAAACGTCCGTTCAGAATTTGATAGAGAGCCATCACTTCTTTAGGCTGTATTATATTCACTTTATTAACTATATCCTCCATCGGAATATGACTTAATATTGGATAACTCAGGAAATCCGGTGTCTTTGTGTCACCATACTGAATAGTCAGTCTATTGGCTAAAGAAGGTAGGTCTTCGTTAAACTGACGGCGCGCCTCTTTAATATCATCATTAAGGTTTTTAGCAGCTATTTCATCCATTTTTTTTCGCTCATATTCCACGACCCAACGACTTTCTTTTGGAATATCGTTCTCTAACACATCCAAATTCATCTTATCGAGCAAACTTAGAGAAGAAACATTTGCATACATCTTGTCAATGCCACTGACAATTTTTGTTTGCATATCCTTCTGAGATAAAGAGGTAAGCGAACAGAAATGCTGAAGATATGTAGCGGAATTAACGTATGCCATATTATCACAAAATTTTCCTTCTTCCACATACTGCGCCAACTGTATTACAGCGTCCACCATTTCTTCATTACTCATATTCCACTGCGAATGCATTAATTTCTCCAACAATGAGTATGCGGGATTTGTACTATTCCTTTGTTCCTGACTCTTATATCCTTCCCACACCGCTTTCAGAGCGTCCTTATCCAAAGACATGCCCGCCGTAACAAAGTCAAACATCTGCGGTGAAACAATGACAGGGAAATCATGGGCTTTTACCAACTTCTCAAAGATATACGTAACACGGCGGTTTGTATATTCGCGTTGTTTTTCTTCCTTCTGTTTCTCAACAGCCTCATCTTCTCGCATTTCATCCAGCAATCCGTCCGCTTTCCGACCACCGTCATCAAACTCCCAATCAATTGCCGACAATTCAACATATTGAGAAAACTGCGACCTGTCTTTGTAAGTTAGACGGTCTTTTTTATACTCAATCGAAACGCCTACTGTGCTAGCCCACAACGACAAGAGAAATCTGTCAGCCAAATCTTTGTTTTCATTTTTCAGAAAAACATTGCAAACCTCATAAATCTTGCAGAAATGAGCCAAAGCAAATTTCAATATTCGGATGTTATGCAATTCAACACGTAAGCCTTTGTCTTCTTTATATGATGGAAAACATGGGTCAATCACCTTCACCGCCTTTTGAGCCGTCATGAACTCGGTAAAAGGTGAAATACAGTTCTTTCCACATAATTCCTTAAAAATGGATACTACATCAGGCTCATAAACCAAGGTTTTCTCTATCACCTTTTCTTTGAACACAAGTTTTGCCTCGTCCTTTTGCTGCATATAGGAGTTGTTGGCTATCACTACCACCTTATAGCCTCGGTGTTCAACCAGATCATTGATAGCTCCCAAAAGAGTATGAACGTCAATTGTATCTATCACGCGTTCTATATCATCAAGAATGATAACGGTTTTTTCTGTGGGAATAAGTTTATAAAGCAAGCCACTATTGTTATTGACCAATGTTTCCACGTCCACAAAATTTCCTAACCATGATATCTTAGAAGCGAATTGTGCCCCTTTGGCTAAGGCCTTGCCAGCCTTCTCCTTTCCCAAACTAGATAGCCACGATTTCTTTTTCTCCTTTTTTGTTCCGTCAACTTCGTTGTTCTCTGGCCGTTTGTAATTATCTGCTATTCGAAGTGGCATTTCATTAACCGACTCAATACCGAATAATGACACCTTCACAGGATTCCATCCATCCTGTTGCAAGGCAGGCATTACCACTTTCTCTATATGATAAGTCTTACCACAACCCCATTCGCCCGACACCATCAAAGCGCCGGTACTTTCCATTGACAGATAGTTTCTTATACCGTCTAACATATTATTGTTTATTGGTTCCATAATCACTTCGTTTTTAAATATTCAATCAGTACCTCTCTTGCATAATAATAACCTCTCTCTTTACAGCGTCGTCCTATTAAGATGATTACAGCTAGGGCAATTAGCCAAACCCACCATAAGTCGTAAAACTTAGGCATGATAATACTAGCTGATACTATGGCAAGAGTTAACATAACGCGAGAAAAGGCATATTGTGCATTGAAATCTGGTACGCGAGTCTTTTCATTCGAATTTGAGTAAGACATAGCTTTGCCAAACATTTTTCCTTCGCAGGCTTTATCGTCATCAAGTTCTTGCTTCAAAAGCTTAACTGCTTTCTTGTACTCATAAAAACGAATACTTCCAAACCCTGTATAATTTCGCGTCTTGCTACAACAATTTGGTTTGGGTGCCTTTAATAGTTTATCTGAAGGCTTGTCTCCCATAAACCAATAATACAAAGGCTCTAATAACGCACTTAATGCATTTAGCATATAGCCCATCACGTATGCTAAAGACAACAATACAGTCACATTGATGTCGTTTATATCCCAATCAATTACTATTGAAAGGACAAATAATAAGACAACACCACTAATCAATGTACTAAGCACATCGTAATACTTGAAGTTCATAATCTTTGAATCTATTATTGTTTGTTTCTTAATGCAATTGCAGGATGTTTCACTGGTGCACTTTGATAAGTTAATGTTCCACTTTTTGAGGTGGAATATACATTACAGTGTTTACTAAGGAAATGCACAACAGCCCGATTTGGGTGCTTTTTGCTACCCTTGGCACTAATAACAGCACTTGATGGTTTTAGCATATTAATTACTTCTGTGGTCAAATTATGCTTGCTTCCATGGTGAGGTACTTTTAATGTACTACCAGGAATATTTTGAGGATAATCTTCAACGGCATCCTTCAATGTAGCACTGCATGCATCACCAGCCAACAAAAAGTTTCGGCCATTAGGGTGAAAAAGTAAGATCAAACTTGACATATTAGTAGGCGAATCCTCCTTTACTTCATCCATCACACTTTGGGCTTCTTCCTCTGTAGGCAATTCGTCTTCTGCATAGTTTTCTGCATCTGCCTCATCCTCTAACTCGGCAAAGTTTATAGCCATTTGATAGCATGCATCTTGGAAGAATCTCGATCTCGGGCCAATTACCATCAAAGGCATACCCACGACATCTAGCCCTAAAGTTGGTTCAACTAAATGGGAGTACCTTATTGCCTCATCTATCAAATTTCGAGTCGGATCAGTAGGGTGATTATAAACAGCCTTAGCAGCTCTTTCCAATTCACCGACATTATACTGCAACCTTCTAATATCATTTCGCATAAGGATGTCAGGTCTGCGAATAAAAAAATTGCAGATTTCCACCTGTGAATCGGTAAGTAAATCAAAGAATCCACCTTTGTGATCTTTATCAGGATGAGTGCAGAAAGCGTAGTCAATAACATATTTATTGTTCTCCTTATGCTTCACATAGACTTTGACTTTATTTGCATCACCAACATTCCCAGCATCAACCACCGCAGTCCACCACCGATAGCCATCATGGTAGTTGACTACTATAGCGTCTGCATCCTTAACATCCATTATCGTAACTTCGTATTGCATATCGTAATATTTATTATTCATTAGTCACTACTGTCCCGTTAAAGTGGACTAATCGCTCTTTGAATTAACTGAAATACAGTCTAATAGGTGGTATTTTGGAATGAAACGGACTTTATTTCGTAACTTTGCAGTCAAATTCAAATGACTGTTATGTTCCAAGACAAAAACGTTTTTGCCCAACTCACCGCTTTTTTGAACAGAACTCAGTTTAACAACTATGTTCGCAAGTATGATGGAAACCGCTATGTGAAGCATTTCACGTGTTGGAATCAGTTGCTTGCAATGATGTTTTGCCAACTGAGTAATCGAGAGAGTTTACGAGATCTGATTGTTGCTTTTGAAGCACATAGAGCAAAGCAATACCATCTTGGATTAGGACGTAAGCCTATTGCGAAAATGACATTTGCTTCTGCCAATCAGAATCGTGACTACCGTATCTTTGAAGACTTTGCTTTCTATATGATGGAGCAAGCCAGAAAAAAACGTGTGACGGATATCTTCAAGTTGCAAGGCGATGTGTATGCTTTCGACTCAACTACCATTCCATTGTGTTTGTCGGTCTTCTGGTGGGCAAAGTTCCGTAAGAAGAAGGGAGGAGTGAAAGCACATGTGCTATATGACCTCGAATCTCAGGTTCCAGCTTTCTTCCACATCTCTACAGCATCCGTTTACGACTCAAAGGTCATGAAGGAAATTCCTCATGAATCAGGTTATTACTATGTGTTTGACCGTGGATACAATGCATTCAAGGAACTTTTCAAAATACATCTACATGAATCGTTCTTTGTTGTGCGAGCCAAGAAGAATCGGCAATACAAATGCTGTAAATGGAGGTGCAGGTTGCCAAAGAATATATTGACAGATGCTGTGATTGAATTCACTGAATACAATTCATACCGAAAGTATCCGGAGAAACTCAGAATCGTCAAATTCTATGATGAAGAACAAGGTAGGTAGTTTGCCTTCCTGACAAATGCTTTTCATCTAACAGCTCCTGAAATCGCCAACCTTTACAAGAACAGATGGCAGATAGAGCTGTTCTTCAAATGGCTAAAGCAGCACCTCAAGATCAAGAAGTTTTGGGGTACTACAGAGAATGCTGTGAGAATCCAAATCTCATCGGCAATCATAGCCTATTGCCTTGTTGCTATCGTACAACATGATTTGCAACTTAAGCGATCAACTTATGAGGTTCTTCAGATTCTAAGCATTTCTCTTATGGATAAGACACCACTCGTTGATCTCTTCGAAAGGACTGATTTCAATAATGTCAAAGAACTCGGTTGTCCCCTCTTTCCGGGGTTATTTGATTAATATTTAACTGGTCCCGATTTTAACGGGACACTAATGATCTAGCTTATCAAGAAATATCTGATTGCGAAGCTTTGCTCGTTCCAAAATATCTGGGTACTTTATCACTTCCGTATATATATTGTGGTGTTTATACTCTCTCCTCCATGTATTTCTCCGGGTCGCGCAAAAAATCCATAAGATTTATAATATACACGCCTTCTTCATTCATGTAGGTAGGTTGTAGCCCATTTACAATTACGATTCTGCGAAATCCGTCGCGAAGTTTACGTAGTGAGGCCAGTTCTTGATCCCGTTTTTCTTCTGTTTCCATCGCATAGGCCGATTGGATGTATACTCGCTCATAGCCACGGTTGCAGACGAAATCGATTTCCAGCGTCTTGCGCTGACGGGATCCATCCTCGATTTTCACTTCGGTAAATACCTGTCCTACATCCACCTTCATTCCAATAGCACGAAGCTCGTTGTAGAGCATATTCTCCATCATATGCGTTGGTTCTACTTGCCGAAATCCTAATCGGGCATTTCTCAGTCCCAAATCCTCAAAGTAATACTTAAACGGCGAATCTATGTATTTTCTTCCTTTAATGTCATAACGAGTAACACGTTCCAACACGAACGCATCCTCCATATATTCCAAGTAGAGACGTATGGTATCCACCGAAATGCTACTATGCTTTACACTTTTAAAAGTGTCTGCAATCTTTGGAGGATTGGTCAGACCACCCACACATGATGCCATGATGTCCACTAATTCTGACAAATCGCTATCTTGACGAACTTCATATCGCTCTTTTATGTCACGCAAATAAGTATGCTCCATCTGCTGTTCCAGATAACTCACCTTCTTGTTGACATCGTTTTCTAAAACGACCTGTGGCAATCCTCCATAGAGCATATATTCACGAATCATATCTTGCGAATAGTCATCACGGAAATCTGCTACTTCTCTGAAGGTCAATGGACGCACGTGTATTTCATCTCCTCGTCCACGAAACTCAGTGATTACATCCTTAGACAGGAATTTTGCATTAGAGCCAGTAACAAACACATCCACATTGCTTATGCTTAGGAATGAGTTCAATACATCCTCAAACTCGCTGACCATCTGTACTTCATCCAGCATAACATAATATTGACCGTCTGATGAAAGACGGCTATCTATGTATTGAAGTAATGCGTCGGGGTCTCTCAAACTTTTATTCAGTCGGTTCTCCAAATTTACCCCTATGATATGGTCTTCTTTCACTCCTTGTTTTATGAGGTAGTTCTTGAAAAGGGTGAACAACAGGTATGACTTGCCGCATCTGCGCATTCCTGTTATCACTTTTATCAACCCATTCCCACAACTGTGGATAAGTAGATCCAGATATTTATCTCTACGGATTTCCATATTTCTATTTGTTTATTTTGTGTAAATACACATTATTAACGACCACAAAGTTAGCCTTATTCCTTTGTACACGCAAATTTCAAGGCAAGAAAATGAGTCAATGGTAACATTTTTAACTCTTACAAAGCAGTTTTTCCTTCATACAACCCCGATAGACATTATCAATAGTTGAGGCATCTCAAAATCAATAGTTGAGGCATCTCAAAGATGTATGCTACCCAAATTATCAAGAATACCAATGGCGAAGACTTCACTATGGCGGCACTTGTCATGCAGGTGAATGGCTTCCAATTTCAAGTTAAGGTATATATTGCTTTGGATGAAGGCTCTGATTACTACCGTATCTATGGAGAAAAGGATGGAATGACTAAAGAATATCATCATGATATTTCTTTTGATGAACTTGGCGATGTACTTGACTCAATGATAGAGACAGGAGGTATGACCAAGGAAGAATACTGAGCAAAGGTAAAAGACTTAGTCTGTAGCCTCTGACATTAAATCTTTTGGTGCAAAGTTAGTGTTAAACACAAGGAAACTGTCTTTATTCTAATGGTTTTATACTAACTTTGTACCAATAATAGGATATAACGCTACATCGTGCTACAAGACGCTACAAGTAGGCTACATATTTCAATGCCTATAAAAGTTATGTAACATCTTGAAAATCAATATTGCTACATGAAGATACAACTTTCAGAGTCATATTTGACTTATAGGCATTTGAATAATAATGGTAAGATAGTGGTCATGGTGTAGTATTATCCCCCTTTCATAAGGGCAATTCATAAACATAATACAAAGGCAATGAGATGATAAACAGAAAACTATGGCAACCGACTTGTTTGAAAGTAAGAAGCGAGTGTCGTAATGCCATAATCTCCTCAAAGATTTGAGGGGTGGAGTAGAAAATAGAGTCGATAGATTTCTTAAAATAGTTAAATTGTGTAACAAAAGTCATTCATACACAGTGTTTTAAGACGTTTTGTCTTGCGCCAGTTCTGCGCCATTTTTCGTGCAAAACAAGCGAAAACACCCAAGGACGGCACTTGAATATCAACGAGTTACAGAAGATGGTAGAGTGGTATAAAATTCCTCTCTCTCCGCTATAAAGGAAGTCAGAAATGACTTCCTTTTTTTTCGCTTATTTAACCACAAAACGAGTGGATATTGGAGTATTTGATGATAAATTGAGCGAATGTTTTATTGCTAGCATATCAACAACAGATGACAATAGAAAACTATCCTTTAACAAAGAAGTTCAAAGATGGTTGTCTAAATTATCTATTTAAATAATTACAGTCCACTAAAGAACTAAAGTTTTTCTTTGGAACGGTACCACATATTACCGAATTATTTTGACATAATTATATAGATAAATAAAGACCGAAACGGTTCAGTGAACCTAAACCAAACAAATAATGTAGCTTTTATTTTAAGTCATAGAAGGGTGTTGGTATTCTCAAAAATAGATAACGAAAGCGATAAACAACATAAAGTCTTATGGAAAACAAGTTTAAAAAAGAAGAACAAGAATATTTTAAATGGGAAGAAAAACTTTGGACGTTATATCATAGCATTTTTAAGGATGCCGTATACACGATAACAGATGGAGTAATATTCCCTGATAAATACGCTTCAACTCCGTTCAAAGTAATGATTATGAACCGAGAACCTTATGACTCTCAAAAAGTATCATACAGTCTCAACCAAGACGGACTTGTAAGACAGATTAAAGAAGGAATCCGTCCCTTCAATAGCCAAACTGTTTTACGTACCCATACACGTCAATATCTAAGTTTTATTCACCTATTGTCTGAGAAAGCATTTAATGGAGTTTCAAAGGAAGAAGCTATAAACTTTGTAAATCAATCTACGGAAGATGATTTAATCTATTATCTTTCTAATACCGCATACATCAACGTAAAGAAATCTAATGGCGTAAATGTATCTGAGAAAAGCAATTTAAAAGCATATGCAAAAAAAGGAATAGATATATTAAAAGAACAGATTCGTTTTTGTAACCCCTCTATCATTTTAGGCGGTAATGTTTGTGATGGTATAATAGACAATTTATTTGATTGGGGAGAGACCCTTTATAATGGAAAAGGCCATCATGCTTTAAAGATATACGAGATATTAATATATGGAAAATCATATCCATTCATAGATATGTACCATCCTTCATACTTTGGTAAGTATAAGGAAAATGGAGAAATAAGAGACATGTCGGAGTATTTTCTTGAATTATTTAAAGGTATTATAAGTGTTGAGAACGAACGCCCTATATACTGGAGTAAGTACATGAATAATAAGTGTTTTGAAACAAGTAAATTATAATACATTAACCCATTGGCGGTATTGATTTAAGTTAGTCGATATGAGTAAAAGTTGCCCATTTCGCTGATTCTCAGTATAACCATGAATTGCTCAAAAACTGTCAGATCATCTGGTTTTTGTCGTAATATTTTGACAGACAGGCAGTTGACAACCTGGTGATTGTCAGATGTGAGGAATTCAGACAATAAGAATTGTATGCATTGCAGAATCCTGAAAACTTTACAACATTAACTTATTAGGCAGACGTCTGGCAGGAATTCTGCCCATCCTGGGCAAGCGTCGTGCCCATTTAAGAACAACTGACATTAGGATTAAGTGTGCACTAAACTAATTCCGCCAACGGGTGAACGATCTATACCTTAGACCGAGGGTTGAGTCGATTACCGATGACAATGTGGAGTCTAATTGCTCCATAATTGATAATAATCCTCTAAAAGGAGTGAGTTTCTCAGATTTAATTTGTATCTTCGCCATGTCATATAAGAGTTTTGCTTGTTTATTTTTTGCAACACTAAGATAAGTAATTCTTCGACATGTCAAAATCCTGGGCCGCTCGGCTCTGCCGCTTGACTTGTCCAAGAACTTTTTTTGCTCAGGCACTTAAAAGGTTTAATTTACATTAGTGTTGCGGAATTAAGGATGTACTTAAAATCCATCATTACAAAAACGTCATTCTCTTCATGCAGGCTGGTAAAAATCAAATAACAAACAATCGCCATGAGTGAATTAGTACCATACACAGAAGACCATCTTCGTATAAAAGATGTTCTTATAAAGGTTGCCAAAAGAAAATCAGTGATTAATTACACCGATCTTCTTAAGCAATCGGGTGTCCACCTTGATATGTCCAATCCTCACGACAGAGGGGTTCTCGGAAACCTTCTTGGGGATATCTCTTGGAACGAAGTCCAAGAAGGAAGACCGATGCTGTCAAGCGTTGCCCTCCATGCTGGAGATTTCAAGCAAGGAGGAGGTTTTTTTGACCTGGCAGAAGAGCTATATTCCATTTCACTCCCTTCTGCAGATGCAGAACTGAAGTTTGGAATGGATGAGATGAACAAGACACACGAGTTCTGGTCTAAATAACAAACAATATCATGAATTGCGGTACATCCTCAATTCTACTTAATTAATGGCTGACACTTCATACTTAAAAGAACCCATAGGAACTCGGTTCTTTAACAAACAAAGGAAAGACGATTTTGCTAAAGTGATTCTGACAGATACCATTGGCAAAGATATTCGAAGCTTTTTGAACGGCAAAAAGTTTCGATGCTTAGGTATGTCTTCAGATGAAGAATGGATATCTTTAACAGCTAAATATTTTGGAGGCATACATCGTCCTAGTAAAAACGAAGGTCTTGAAGTATATATAATTACTCCAAGACTTTCGTGGAATGAGATTTTGAAACTTCCGCCTTTTACAGTCGACCTCCCAGTTCTTGCGATAAAATGTGAGGACTTATCATGGCATCTGAAGAAAGAGTTTCCCAATTTCCCAGTTCATGCCATCGATTACAGCGCTTACATGGAAGAAAAGATAGAGTCCATAAAGCAGGCAGAGCGAAAGGCCAAGCAATTAGCAAAGGGAATTGCACAGCCAGATTTCATTAACGCTCTTCCTGTTGCTACTTTTGATGAGGATAGTTTGCTAAAAGAATCGTTCCACGTAGTTGGAAAAATTTCGGATAAAGGATTCCCTTTTGTTTTGGATGCCAAACCTATTTGCAAACAACAAGACGTATATGATGCTATAAACAGAAAAGGAGGTCATGTTGCCGTTAAAGAAACCGACAAGATTACATGTGTCATTTATGGTTCTGATGTTACCGTCTCTAAATTCAAAAGTTTTGGTGACAGCGTAAAATATATTGGAATTTATTCTTTCATTAAGTGGCTTGCAAACGCAAGACCTGTTGATCGCGACTGCAGGGTTTTCTCTACTTTGTACCACTCATCACAAGACACGAAACTAAGGTCATATCAGCAAAGCGCCAAAGACAGGATTTTCGCCATGTGGGAGAGGTACCGCAACGTGCTCCTGCAAATGCCGACTGGTACAGGCAAGACGGTTCTCTTTACTTCTATAATCAAAGACCTATCGGCTGTTTCTGATTCAAGAATCTTGATTCTTGCGCACCGCAAAGAGCTTATTGACCAGATTGACGCACATCTGAACAGGTACAATATTCCCCATGGGCTTGTGGTTAACGGCAGAAAAAGAGACCTTTCACACCCTATTCAGGTTGCCTCCATACAGACGATTTCCCATAAGTCAAACGAAGGACTTTTGGAGGAAATCAAGCCTTCCTTCATCATCATTGATGAAGCGCATCATTCATTGGCAAAGACATACACCACATTCTGGAAAAAATGTGAAAAGGCTTGGAAACTGGGAGTAACTGCTACTCCATACAGATTAAATAATGCACCGTTCAAATACCATTATTCAGACATATTGGTGTCTTCTCCTATAAAGGAGTTTATAGACAACGGCTTCTTGGCTGATTATGAGTTCTACACAGAAAACCCATATCACGAACTGACAAAGACGATTGACTCAATCAAAGAAAAAAGTTCTACTGGCGACTACAAGGTAAAGACTTTGCTTGAAAAGCTGAATGTTGACAAACACATTAAGCAGCTTATTCTTTGCTACCTTACTTATGCCAAAGGGCTCAAAGGTATTGTTTATGCCATAAGTATTGAGCATGCACAGAATATATGTCAAGCATATAAAGATATAGGCGTAGAGGCAGCATTTATTGATAGTAACACGCCCAAAACGGAGCGTGCAGAGATTGTCCGCAGATTCCGGGATAATGAAATTCAAATCATGGTCAACGTTGAAATCTTCTCTGAAGGTTTTGACTGCCCGGATATCGACTTCATCCAAATGGCTCGTCCAACTTGGTCACTGAGTCAATATCTCCAGCAGGTAGGACGTGGATTAAGAAAAAACAAAGAGGACAAGAAAACTATCATTCTTGACAATTCCAATATGTTTGCTCATTTTGGATTGCCATCTGAGAACTGGAACTGGATAAAACATTTCCAGGGCTATTATGGCATACCAGAGATATATGAAACAATAAGGAGTGCGAACAAGGACTTTCTATGCAGCATGTGCCATAAGAGCAGCGAACTAATGTTCAAACTGACTCCATCGCAGGACTACCAGGCAAGGGATGCCATCAAGAAAGAAAAAGAAAGTGTCTTGGCATCAATAAAAAATACTCTTGGATTAAAGAAGCAGGAAGTTCCGCAACCAGTCACAGAAGAAAGCCATATCAACGAGTTTGAGTCTCTGCCTTATGAATATTCATCGACAGTATCTTCTTATAATCCTTCCCAGACAAATACTTCTTCTCCTAAAAAGAAAAGGAAATATACAATGGTTGGGGAGGATAGTATCTCACAAAGGACGTCAAAGTCTCCGAAAAGGAAGATAACGACAAAGAGTATATTCATGTGGATAATAGCAGCAGTACTCACAATTGCTACCTGTCTCCTACTTTTTTCACTCATTGGATTTGCCGTTTTCTTTTTGCCTCTTCTAATGGGGGCTTTCGCTTCAAAAAGATAAAAGCTATGAAGGGTTATAATCTTTCACTATCACTAGTGTCCCGTTAAAACAGGACGATTACTAAATAAATTATTAATATTCAATGTTCTACGAGTTTAAAATCGTGTATTCGATTTGATTTTGTAGTTTTGCGTACATAATCCAATTATGTGCGCAATGAACAAAGGCAAAACTATATTCTCTCAAATCATGTCACTTATACCAGAACGTGATTTCAAGATTTGTGTTGACCGTTATAAGGGCAACTACAGAGAAAGAATTTTTTCTTGTAAAGACCAATTCTTGATTATGAGCTATGCTCAATTAACTGGTCGAGACAGTCTTAGAGATATAGAAAATTGCCTTATGGCACTCTCTAACAACCTTTACTATTGTGTCATCAGTTATGCTGTACCTCGTAATACTTTGGCAAAGGCTAATGAAAAGCGAGACTGGCATATCTATAAAGATTTTGCGGAAGTTCTGTTGAAAAGAGTACGACCACTTTATGCTCAAAACTATTTTAGATTAGACCTTGACAATATGGTATATGACTTTGACTGCAGCACCATAAGTTTATGTCTTGAACTATGCCCCCAATTACTATGACAAAGTGTTGCTACATGAAAACGTAAATAACTTTATTGATATATTGAAAAACTCTTTAAATGAGAGTATTTTATAAGTTTTAATCCATTAGTGACGGTTTTGCCACTAATGGATTTGACTTTTCCTATTTCTTGTTGAATTCTTGAATTTCAGAAATCATATCCTTGACCTCTTTGTTTATTTTCAAAAAGTTGGCGTACAAGATACGTTCTTTGGCTTCTACAGAAGGAAATTTATAGAATTTTGGAAGTGGGTATTTGGCGTAGTCTTTTTCCTCATTGCTAATTTCCTCCATATTGAAATCTGTCTTGCAGAAGAATTTACTGGTTTGGAACTCTTCTGCCTCTTGAATGTCCATACTGTCTCCACGTCCTGTCTTGGTTTTCACAAAATCTCTGGCAGTTTGGCCGCAAATCCATCCAGTCGGCATATCTGCAATCTTAGAACCAGGAACTAAAGAATCCATGTTTTCATTCAAGTTGATGGAGGTTAGGTCACGGTCGATGGTAACACCTTTCTTCAGCTGAACAACCTTGCCAAAGATGTCATTGGATAGCCATTCAAGGGTTTCCTTGGCTCGTGCAGAACCACTGACAACATTGCCAACAGTAGTGATAATCTTCTTCATACCAGTCTTGCCATAATCAGCTTCGAGCTGTGGCAATTCCTGAAAACCCAAAGTGACACTGACCTTGTTGCTTCGTGCCGTACCTATCAAGCGGTCTATCTTGTGGAAATAAAGTGTAGGCAACTCGTCGACGATGATACTGACCGGCACATTCTTGCCTTGTCCGGTATTTACCCTTGTTACAAGTTATTGAGACAGGCGGCATGAGCCAACAGGAGCACCTGGAAAGATTGCGTGAATATGCAAAGAGACTTTTAGCTTAATATAAGAATATCCACTTAAAAGATTATACGAATGAAAACATTAGACAGAGAACATGTAAGAAGCGTTGTGAACACCATCTTCTCCCAATTGCTTCACACAACCCCGATAGACGTTATCAAAAGTTTGGGCATCTCAAAGATGTATGCTACCCAAATTGTCAAGAATGTAAATGGCGAAGACTTCACTATGGCGGCTCTTGTCATGCAGGTGAATGGTTTCCAATTTCAGGGCAAGGTATATATTGCTTTGGATGAAGGCTCTGATTACTACCGTATCTATGGAGAAAAGGATGGAATGACTAAAGAATATCATCATGATATTTCTTTTGATGAACTTGGCGATGTACTTGAGTAAGCGTATCCGCTATAAAGGAAGTCAGAAATGACTTCCTTTTTTTTTCGTTTATTTAACCACAAAACGAGTGGAGTGTCAATGGAATCGATATATTTGCACTTATATTCTATGACTCGGATGTCTGCCGTATGTTGCATGACAAAGAGCTTGGATTGCATCTGATGAGTGATACATATATCGTTAATGACTTGATAGAGGAGCTGGGAGGAAAACAATAAATTAGATAAAATAGGATTAATGGGGATTGTTTGGATGAAAATAAGTAACTTTGCAGCATGATTTATCCAAGCAATTTTGAAAACAAGATACAGTTTAGCGAAATACGATCGCTATTAAAGGGATACTGCCTTAGTCAACTTGGTAAAGACAAAGTGGATGTCATGGCTTTCGGCAATGATGCAGAGCTGATAAACACTGCACTAAGACAGACGCGCGAGTTTAGACGCATGCAAGAGGAAACTGATGACTTTCCGCTTCAGTATTTCTTTGACATGCGTGCTTCTATTAAGCGAATACGCATAGAAGGTACGCATTTGGAGGAAAACGAGATATTTGACCTGCGACGCTCATTGGAGACGATTGCTGGTATTGTGAAGTTTCTGAACAGAAGCGATGACGATGGCAACTACGACTACCCTACTCTGCACGCTCTTACAGAGAACGTGCTGACCTTTCCTGACCTTATAAGACGTATTGACCAGATTCTGGACAAGTATGGAAAGATTAAGGATACAGCCTCGCCACGACTTGCAGAAATACGTTCGCAACTGCGTAAGGCAGAAGGCAGCGTCTCGCGTACATTATATAATATACTACGTGCGGCACAAAGCGAGGGTCTTGTAGAAAAGGACGTAACACCTACCCTACGTGACGGCAGATTGGTTGTGCCTATTGCGCCAGCTATGAAACGACGCATTAAAGGTATTGTACATGATGAATCGTCGACTGGTAAGACGGTGTTTGTAGAGCCTACCGAAGTGGTTGAAGCCAACAACCGCATCAGAGAGCTTGAGGCAGACGAGAGAAGAGAGATTATAGTGATACTTACCGAATTCTCGAAGCTGGTGCGTCCGCATGTGGATGACATTATATATGCTTATCAGCTGTTGGCAGAGATTGACTTTATACGTGCGCGTGCCGAATTTGCACGTCTAACCAATGGTATTGAGCCGGAAGTTAGTGCAAAGCCAGTTGTAGACTGGATTACGGCTAAACATCCTTTATTGTGGCTTGCGCTTAAGAAGCAGGATAAGCCTATAGTTCCTCTTGACATAATGCTGACGAAAGACCGCCATATACTTATTATCTCGGGACCTAATGCCGGCGGCAAATCGGTATGTCTTAAGACGGTTGGATTGTTGCAGTATATGCTGCAATGCGGACTATCTATTCCTGTAAGCGAACGTTCGAAGGTGGGCATCTTTGCAGACATAATGATAGACATTGGCGATGAGCAGAGTATAGAGAACGACCTATCTACCTACTCTTCTCACTTGCTGAACATGAAGAACATGATGAAGCAAGCCAACGAGAACACATTATTATTAATAGATGAGTTTGGTACTGGTACCGAACCACAGATAGGTGGTGCCATGGCAGAAGCTGTGCTAAACCAATTTGTAAAGAAACATGCATGGGGCGTAATAACAACCCATTATCAGAACTTAAAGCATTATGCCGACTCGCACGACGGCATAGCAAACGGTGCCATGCTATATGACAGACACGAGATGCGACCATTATTCCAATTGGCTATTGGTCAGCCAGGATCGTCGTTTGCAATAGAAATAGCACGCAAGACGGGAATACCCGATGAGGTGATACGCGAGGCAAGCGACATTGTTGGCTCTGACTATATACAGAGTGACAAATATCTGCAGGACATTGTTCGCGATAAACGCTACTGGGAAAACAAACGACAGAACGTGCATCAGCGCGAGAAAGACCTTGAGAAGACAATAGCGAAGTATGAGGAGGAAATAAAGGAACTGGCACAGAAACGCAAGGAGATATTGCGACAGGCTAAAGAGCAGGCACAAGAATTGCTGAAGGAGAGCAACCGCAATATTGAGAACACTATACGCGAGATACGTGAGTGCCAAGCCGAAAAGGAAGAAACGAAGCGACTGCGTGAGGAGCTGAACGCATTTAAGGAGGACGTGAGCGAGATAGATACTAAATCGGCCGACGACCTAATAGAAAAGAAAATGCGACAGATTATGGAACGCAAGGAACGCCGAGAAAAACGAAAGAAGGAGAAGAAGGAGAATGCGGGCAAGCCAACAACTATAGGCTCCAAGCTTCCTACTCCATCGGCATTGGCAGAGCAACAAACCTTCTGTGTGGGTGACAATGTGCGTATGCGCGGACTTACTACGGTTGGTACTGTTGAGGCTATAAGTGGAAAGGAAGCCACTGTGATATTTGGAGATGTGCGAACAAAGGTGAAGATGTCGAGACTGGAGCATACAACAAAGACTCCAGAGACAACACAACCTGCCACATTTGGCATAAGCAAGGAGACAAGACAGACTATAGACTCGCACAAATTGAATTTCCATCAGGATTTGGACGTGCGCGGCATGCGTGGCGACGAAGCTCTGAATGCTGTGCAGCACTTTATAGACGATGCCATACTTGTAGGTATGTCGCGTGTACGCATATTGCACGGTAAGGGCAACGGAATATTGCGCCAGCTGATAAGGCAATATCTACAGTCGGTACCCAATGTGACAAGCTGTAAGGACGAGCATGTGCAGTTTGGCGGAGCGGGAATAACGGTTGTAGACTTCTAAAGATTATGGACTTCTAAAACCTTTATATCTCGTTCACCCCTACATACCCGTGCATAACGGCATATATCGTAAGAGCAGACACACTGTGAATATCAAGTTTGGCCATGAGATTCTTGCGATGAGTGATAATCGTCGGCAGACTAAGATGTAGTTTGTCGGCGATTTCTTTGTTGATATATCCCTTGACAATAAGCGACAAAACCTCTATCTCGCGCGTAGACAATGGTGTGACACTATTGGTATCAGCAGACTGAACTGGAGGTAGATTGCGCCCGTTGGCATGAGCATGTTGCTCGAGCATAAGCAAGGAACGCAGCAGAAGCTTAGGCGGAAGATTGGTGCAAATAGTATGAAAAGAACTGAGAGCAGCCATATCGTCGGCAGCCGAGCTGGACAACACAATGGTTTTATGGCGCATCTGCTGAAAGAAAGGCATATTGTTGAGCACAACACGCACGTCGACAAAGTAATGGAAATACTGTTCGGGATGGTTTGCTTGAAGTTCGGCAAACGATCCAAAGGAATCTATCTGCAGCATTGGCATTACCGACTCCAATAAATTAGTTAACCCCAACACCGCAAGAGTGTTGGGGTCGACTATAGCTATACGTGGAATATTATTCATATTATTTCTTCCAGAAACGTGAAGTAATATCGGTGAAGTCGTCGCCCACAGCGCGCTTATAAAGGCGCTGATTGGTGGTGCGATCCTTTAAGCATCCAAGATGCTCGATGTACGGACCTAGTTTAATGTAGTCGAAATCACGCTTGCGTATCGACTTTGGAAAATGCTGTCGGCCACTGTACCATGCAACCTTGATATCCTGATGCTCACGATGCAGATACTGTGCAAGCAAGCTAACATACTTAGGATCGGCGTCTCCACCCATAAAGCAAATGCAGGTTATCTCGCCGTCATACTGTTTCATAAACTGGTCGAGCACCATAGGGGTGAGTGGTTGGCCAATGTTCTCCCACAGATATTGGCTGTGGCAACCCGGACAATGGCAAGGGCAACCAGTGATATTGATAGACAACGTCACCTCGTCGGGTATTTCCTGAAAAACGATTCCTGTATTGAGATAATTTAGCATAATTGTATTGCTTTAAAGGGGTGTTTGAATTGTGATACTATTAGTCTTGTATAGACTTCTCCACCTCGGCATAGTAGCGGCGCTTAGCCTCTTGCTGACGAGCCTCTGAGAAATTGCTTACACGCTTGAGGTAACCGATGATGCGGGTCATATAGTCCACATTCTCGCTTCCACAGTGAGGACACTTCTTGAGATAACGCTTGTCGATGTAGCCACAATCGTTACAGATGGTGTTAGGAATATTGAATGTAAAGTAATTGCATCCCTCCTTGGCAGCCACTCGAAGCAATTGACGATACTGGGGCTTAGAGAGATGTTCCTCAAGATTCATATGCAGAGCCGATCCACCAGTTAGATGCTCGATATATGGAGCGCCGTGAAGCTTGAACTTGTCAACAATATTGAGCGAGTCGTCCTCTACAATATAGAAGTAGCTATTGTAGCAGTCGCGCGGAACGAAATAGCCATCCTCACGATCCCATTTAGCGTGCTTAACACCAACATTCTCGGCAGGAATCATCTCGCAGTTGAACATCAGTTCCTTGGTGCGGTACTGCTTGTTGTATTTCTCCACAAGACCAAGCACATTCTGTACAAAATGCAGATAGTCGGGATTATCGTTAATCTTCAGACCCATAAATTCGGCAGCCTCAACCAATCCGTTTACACCTATGGTGAGATATTGGCGACTCATATTGATATATCCAGCATCGAAGAGCGGAAGCATACCCTGCTTCTGCAACTCTTTAAGATTCTCGTTGTAGGCTGTCTGTACCTTATGGCAGAGATCGATGATATGACCAAGGAACTCCATATAGTCCATATTATTCTTAACGGCATACTGAATGCAACGGTTAAGGTTGATGGTGAGCACACTCTTAGAACCGGTAGACACACCACCCGCACCAAGAGTATAGCTGAAGCCATTGTCTTGAATCTCGTTGCGCAGACGACAGCAAGAGCTAAGCGAGTCGGCATTGTCGCTCATATAAGTAAAGAACGAATGGCCTTCTGAGTACATCTCGGCAGTAAAGTCGCCCCACTCCTTATCTATAACATCTCCATCCTTAGAGAGAAGAGCCATTGTCTCGACAGGGAATGTAAGCACAGTCTTGGTACGCTCCTTATTGAACCACTTCATAAATCGCTTCTGCAACCAAGAGAGTCCATCCCAATCTGGCTGAGAGCCATCAGGGAACATAAAGTTGCCGAAGAGACTCTCGAAGTAAGGTTTATCGTAATAGGCAATATTCCAGAACACAGCCTGGTAGTTGCGTGCGCCAGTAGGCTGGTTGATAGAATAGACAATCTGCTCGAAGCAATCGGTAATCATCTTATCGATTGTGCGCTGCTTGAGAGAAAGGTCGACTACCTTGTCGGCATTCTGCCAATAGTCCTTACCATATTCCTTGCCAATGAAGTAATTAAGATACATAAGGAACTCGGGAGTGGCACAAGCGCCGCTAAGCATACTTGACACCATGAACACCATATTGACAAAGCCACCACAGAACGACTTAAGATTAGTTGGCTTAGAAGAGTTGCCACCTATAGACGATGTGCCACCAATAAGCCATGGATACATGGTTATAGATGCACAATAGTTAGCAAGCGAGGTCTCATCATTTTTATATATAAAGTGATGATTTAGCTTTTCGATGTACTCGTCGGCAAGCTCCTTGCCATACATTTGCTTGATACGATCGGTGAGCAAACGGCGGTTAAGACGGATGAAACTTGACTTAGGCAATTCGCCAATAAGAGTGGCGATATTCTTATGCTCAACATTTGCATTTGCGTCATACTTTGAACTTGTTGCAGCATTTGCCTCTTTGCAATAGTCTGTCAAAAATTTCAACTTATCCATAGTCTCGCGATCCTCGTTATGACGCTGACGATAGAGCATAAATGACTTAGCTACCTTGTAGAATCCTTCACGCATAAGAGCCTCCTCTACTTGGTTCTGGATATCCTCAACGGTAATACCCTCATAGATATCTAAATGACTGATAATCTTAGAGATAGCACCTAAATCAGCATCTTGTCCAACCGACTGGAATGCCTTGATTATGGCATTCATTATCTTGTCTAAAGAGAAACGGTCTTGCGAACCGTCGCGCTTGGTAATATTAAAATCTTTCATTATATTTAGTAATATGTTTTTGACAACTTTCAAGTTTCTAAAATGCAAAAAGTTTTCCGTTTTGGAAAACTTTTGGAAAACTTAAGGCTAAAAAGTTTCCCGTCTTTCATTCTTAAAACCGATTGCAAAGATACTATAAAAAAACGACTTGCGTACAGTATAAGCACAAAAAAAGCGGAAAAATTTTCCGCCTTAAATCTTGTTAAAACCAATGTTAATTTACAACTTAACCGAACTAATATCGACAAGGTTGTTAACTATTGCGTAAATGGTAAGCCCTGCCGGACTGTGTATCTGTAACTTACGTGCAATGTTACGACGATGAGTGATAACGGTATTTACCGATATGCACAGATGGTCGGCTATCTCCTTATTGGTCATACCTTGCACAAGAGCCACAATTACATCCTTCTCGCGTTCGCCAAGAGCCTCGGTTCCATCTACATTCTTGCCAATCATGTTGGATATTTTGGCTGTAACATCGCTCTGCTTAAGTTTCTGTTCTAAACGACGCACCGCAGGTATAAATATCTCGTCCTCTACCTGGGCATGCAGCGACAGCCATTCCTCATTATTATATATATCATATAATGTGGCAGATAGCTGATTGTTGTGCAGACCATCGCTTGGCAGATACTTGATGATAATACTCTTAAGCTCGCGCAACTTGCTGCTCTCCTGACCATGATGCTTGGAATACATGTCTATCTCGAAGTCGGTAACGGGCTTGCCTTGCAGCAGAGCCTCAACATAAGGATACACATTCTTCTCCTCGTACTTCATGTGAGCGGTGATTGAACGAGCATACTCGTCGTAGAGCTTAAGGATAAGACGGGCAAGATTATCCTTATCGTCAAGCGCATCTACAAGCTCCTTGCGTATAAATGGCAGTTGGAAGCCTATGAAATAATCGTGGCTTGCCTTGAGATATTGCAAAAGGGTTGGCATGGAAAGACGAGTAGCATCGTCGAAGTCGCGATAACCATTGATAGTGAAATTGACCACAGCAAGGAACGTATATGTATCAACGTGCTGTTCCTCGCACACCTGACTAACTGTTTTGTCGCCAAAGCCAAGGCTTATACCAAAACTGCCAAGACTCTGAAGCAAGTTGTAGTTGTCCCGGATAAGAGATATCATCTTGTCGTCGGGTTCATACATTTTCTGATTTTTCATCTTATTGTATGCTTATACCTATTGTTATGTCCTTGTACCCACAATACGACTTGCAGGTATATTATAAATATGTATTATACATTATATATATAACACTTGCAAAATAACAAAAAAAACACGAAACCTACAATCATCATATATAGGTATTTTATATTTTTAATAATTCGTTTTTTGACAATATTACCTAAATATGATGATAAAACTACCCCTTTGCTATTTACCAAATATTGAGTATTGTCATGTTTAGGCATTAGCGATACCTTTGCAGTCGCAAATAAATATTAAAAATCATGAATAAATCGACAATTGTTTCTATGGCTTGCGCAGCTGCAATATGCGCTCCGTTAGCCGCAAATGCACAGACTGCGACTGCCGACAGTGTGATGCAACATGTCAGTGGTAATAGACTAAGTATTGGCGGATACGGTGAGGTAGCATTAAGCCGCAACTTCTACAGCGACTCTGGTAACCGTTACAGTTCGGCAAGCAGTAGAAAGAACGATCCAAGTCATGGACGCTTCGACATACCACATGCCGTGATATATCTTGGATATGACTTTGGCAAGGGTTGGACGCTTGGCACCGAGATAGAGTTTGAGCATGGAGGTACGGGATCGGCAATAGAATACGAGGCCGAGGAAGCTATAGAGTTTGAGCAAGAACAAGAACGTGGCGGTGAGGTAGAACTTGAGCAGTTCTGGATTCAGAAATCGTTTGGCAGGTTTGCCAATATACGTGTAGGACATATCGTAGTGCCAGTAGGCTTGACCAATGCTCACCATGAGCCATTAAACTTCTTCACGGTATATCGTCCCGAGGGAGAAAACACCATACTGCCATGTACATGGCATCAGACAGGCATTTCATTTTGGGGACGCACGGGCGACTTCCGTTATGAGTTGCAGATGATAGCAGGTTTGGATGCTTGGCAATTCTCGCGCGACCAATGGATAAAACCAGGAACAACAAAGCCATTCGAGTTTGAGACAGCCAATAAATATGGCTTCTCAGCACGAGTAGACAACTACACAATCCCAGGTCTTAGAGTAGGATTGAGCGGATATTATGGACAATCGATGCACAATGCCGTGCCTCACGACATGGAGACAGGCAAAAACAAGAACATTAAAGGCAACATATACCTTGGAGCAGTAGACTTTACATACAACGCACACAACTGGATTGCACGCGGCAACGCCGACTACGGATATGTAAGCGACGCGAAGACAATAAGCGCTATACGCAAGCCAGGCACACAATACGTTAAGCCTTACGAGAGCAACCAGACATTTGGATCGCACGCTATAGCCACAGGCATAGAGATAGGCTACGACATTTTCTCGCAGATAGCAAAGCTTCGCGCCGACAAGCAAAAGCTATATGTGTTTGGTCACTTTGAGTATTACAACTCGTGCCTTGGCAGTTCGAAGGAATACACAAGCAAGAAGATATTCGCAGGTGGCATAAATTATTATCCATTGCCACAGATTTGTGTAAAGGCAGAATACAGCTATCGCAAGTTTAAATCGCAGTACAACGATGAGCCTGCAATAAACATAGGCGTGGCATATCAGGGAATGTTTCTATAAGTAACTAACATTTATAATTAATAGCAAAAAGATGAAAAAAATTCAGAAATTCGTTATGGCATTCCTTCTTGGTGCCATGACCCTTGGATTCACAGCATGTGGCAGCGATAACGGCGGCGACGAGGTGTTCAACCTTCCTGAAGTAGGTCAGGCTACAACATCAGTAAGCAGCCAGGACAAGGAGATGCAAAAAGTGGCAAAGAACTATGTTCAGGCAGTTGTTTACCCAACTTATCAGGCTCTTGCCGCAAACGCACGCACATTGTATAGTGCAGCACAGACCCTTTATAAGTCGGCTGAGGCTGGTACAATGACACAGGACGAGATTAATGCAGCATGCGAAGCATTCAAGAACACACGTCGTGAGTGGGAGCGCAGCGAGGCATTCCTCTTTGGTTCGGCAACAGACAATGAGCTTGATCCACATATTGACTCATGGCCACTCGACCGTGACGAACTTGAGAAGGCGCTCAAGAACGAGACCCTTATCGCAGGTTTCAAGAGCGAGAACCCTGCCAAGTTTGTTTCTGAGCACAACACACAGTTCCAGTCGGTACTTGGTTTCCATGGTATGGAGTTCGTGCTCTTCCGCAATGGTGCACATCGTACTGTTGAGGCTCTCAAGGCTAATGATACCGACGAGGGCGTGACATCAGTAAGGGGTATAGACGAGCTTGCCTTCCTTCAGGCAGTTGCAGCTGATGTGCGCAACATCACAGCTCTTCTTGAGTTCACATGGATGGGTAGCGCAGCAAGCAATGAGACTAAGGCAATCCTCAGCGGCGAGGGTAGCTACGTGTTCAGCACACTTCGCTACAATGGTCTTGCTTCAAATGGTACAATGTGCTTTGGCCAAAACTTGCTTTCTCCGTCGTCAACAACAGGCTACACCTCATGGCAGGGCACTATGAATCAAATCTTCGTAGGAGGTTGCTCAAACATCTGTGCTGAGGTAGCCGACCAGAAGTTGGGTCAGGCTTATCGTGTTGCTACCGGTCATGGTGGCACAACAGAGGATGGCGAGAAGGAGTCAATCGACTATATCGAGTCTCCCTACAGCCACCGTTCGTTCATCGACTACCAGGACAATATCTACTCAATCAAGAACTCTCTATATGGCACACGCGACATAAACGCCACAACACCTGCTGAGAATTCTATGTTGAGCCTTCTGAAGAAGATGAACTACTCTGGTTATGACAAACTTGTAAACGCACTCAACACAGCTATCCAGACACTTGAGACAGCCAAGAACAGCGGTAAGTCGTTTGTTGAGGAGCCGGGAGCACAGCGCGTTAAGAATTGCATCGATGCTGTATCGGCACTTGACGAGGAGCTTAACAATGCCGGTTCATGGATTAACCTGCAGGACGCTATCTAACAAATCAATATTAACTACTTGCGTGGGTATGGCAGGTATGTCATACCCACCTATTATTATTTGAACACATTTATAAAATAATACATTATGAATAAGAAAATATACCTCTTCGGTTCATTGGCAATGTGCTTATCGATGTCATTGCTTTCATGTAATGACGACGACCCTACACCAGTGGATAAATTCGAGCCTATGGAGTCGGACGGTAAGTACGTAGGTCAGGCTGTAGGCAACTTCTCTAAAGATGAATGGTATCCAGGTGGCGAGCTTGGCACAACCGACAATGTAACTTCTGGTTGTTATGAAGACGAGGCTCCTGCAGTAACTGAGCAGGGACTTATCGACAACTTTAATGCAGGCGAGAAGTTCTTTGAGCGTCAGTTTACATCAGCAGCGTCAGGCTTTGGTGGTCTTGGTCCTGCTTCAGTACGCCGTTCTTGTCTCGACTGCCATCCTAACTACGGACATGGCAGACGTATGGACTCTTACACCACACAGTATGGCAACGGCAATGGTTATCTGCTTGCTGTTTATCATCCTACTGATGGAGCCAACAGCAACGACGGAGGATATGTGGCTGAAGTAACTGGCATGCCACAGACACAAGCTACAGAACCCTTTAAAGCTCCTATTGACGAGAGTCAGATTAAGCTTCAATGGCATGAAGTCACAGCAATGGAGAGCGGATTGCCAATGCAGTTTCCTGATGGCGAGAAGTATTCGCTCATCTATCCTGAGATAACAATCCCGCGTTCGGCATTCCGCACAAGTCCTAACCCATACGATACTGGCAACAAGGCTGTAGCTGTGCGTATGGAGTCGACAATCGGTGTGATGGGTACCGGTCTGCTCGATGCCATTACCGAGGATGATATCAAGGCACAATATGCATCAACAGCCAACTACTACAAGAACATTACAAAGGTGGCTGATGTAAGCGAATATGTAAACCCTAACTTCTGGGATGCCAATGCCAACGACTTTGCCAACGGCGCATGGTATACAGCAACAATAGGTGCTGGTAAGTATGCCAACGGTGAGGAAGGCAAGAAGATGATTAAGCGTTTCACCTATGCCTTGACACGTGCCTCACTTCAGGACGGACCTGGAGCCAATGCTATATGGAATATCACCAACGTAACACGCCCCGACCGTCCTAAGCTTTACACTACTAATGCTTGGGCAGCAGCAATGGCAGCCGACAAGGAAGTGATAGAGAAGATAAAGAAAGACCCTACATCACCCTTCTGGGCTAATACCGACGACGAGATAGCAACAAAGGTAGAAAATCTGCTTAAGCCAGGTACTAACCAGTTTAACAACGAATGGCACAACTTCGAGCCTGAGATGTCGGCTGATAAGTTCTACGACTTTATGGTATGGCATCGCGGTTTGGCTATTCCACGTGCACGTAACCTTAATGACGCACGTGTACAGCAGGGCAAGAAGGTGTTTATGGAGATTGGTTGCGCAAGCTGTCATCGTCCATCATGGAAGACAGGAACAGACAACTACTGGACACCAAACATGATTGCTGATAAGAAGTTGCCACGCTATGCCAACCAGACCATCTATCCTTACTCGGACATGATGCAACACAAACTCTATATGATAAACGACATACATGGTTCATGGTGCCGCACTACTCCATTGTGGGGAAGAGGATTGGCAGGTGTCAATGGTTCGGGTACAGAGCGTTTGCATGACTGCCGCGCACGCAATGAGGTAGAGGCAATCATGTGGCACGCATATTCAAAGAACTCGCATGCCTACAACTCGGCTTTAAAGTTCTATAATCTGAGCAAGAGCGACCGCGATGCTGTGGTAATGTTCCTGCGTTCAATCTAAAAAAAAGACACACATTATGCAAAAAACCACAAAGACCCTACTGTTTGCCATATACATTCTCGTCGTTGTGTGCATGGGTGCAGCAACAGTAATAGAGAAGTATATGGGCAGCGATTATGTTGCATCATGTATATATGGCTCATGGTGGTTTGTGCTCTTGTGGGCTGTACTTGCCGCATTGTCGATAGTGTATTTTGTAAGACACATGACTAAGGCATGGACCGGCATTGCCTTGCACATGGCATTTGTCATAATACTTGTTGGTGCATTTGTTACACATGTTAGTTCGCAACGAGGTCAGATACACCTGCGCAAAGGAGTATTCAGCAACCAGTACACCATTGTAGACAAAGACAACAAGTATCACGAGGCTACGCTTCCCTTCGAAATACGTCTCGACAGTTTTGAGGTGAAGTATCACGCCGGAACAGATGCGGCGCAAGACTATGTATCGATATTCACTATCAACGATGACGGCAAGTCAGTAAAAGGCAAAGTGTCGATGAACAAAATATTCAGTTATGGTTCTATGCGACTATACCAGGCGTCTTACGACAACGACATGCTTGGAGCATCGCTATCAACCAATTCAGACCCAATTGGCATTCCGGTAACATACACTGGCTATGCTCTTCTCTTTATATCACTTGTTGGTATGCTCCTCGACCCAAGGGGAGCATACCGTAAGCTTTTGCACAGCAAGATGCTAAAGCGTGGAGCATTGCTTATAGCGATGCTCTTTGGCATGTATGCACCTAATGTAAATGGTGCTTATGCCGCAGACAAGTCGGGAGATGTAAAAGCACGATACCTGCCACAAGAGACAGCCGAACAGTTTGGCAATCTATTCATACTGTACAACAACCGCATCTGCCCAATGCAGACATTTGCCATCGACTTTACAAAGAAACTATATGGAGCTGATAGCTACAAAGGACTGACAGCCGAGCAAGTGCTGACGGGATGGATATTCTGGGGAGACGATTGGATGAACGAGCCTATGCTTAAGATTAAGGGCGGCGAGCTGAAGAATACATTACAACTGCCCGACTATGTATCGGCAAACACCTTCTTTAATAAAGAGATGGGCGGATATACCATCGGACCCTATGTCAAGGAGTATTATGACGGCAATCACGATAAGTTTAACACCCAGGCTGTTGCTATAGACGACAAGATACAGTTGCTTGTCAACCTGCAACGCGGAGTTGTGCTTAAGATTTTTCCGTATACACTACAAGGCAAGACAACATGGCTTGCACCAACCGACGAGCAACCACAGACAATGAGCCTTCAGAATAAGAGGTTCATTAAATCTATACTTGCCCTACTCTACCACGAAGCCGAGGCAAAGAACTATAAGCAGATGGACGAAATTGTAGGCAAGTTGCTGAAGTATCAGGCAAGCAATGCTGGCACATCGCTGCCTACAGCCAATCAGGTAGCAGCCGAACGCACATACAACGACATTCCGTTTGCCAACAACCTCTTTATGTTATGCCTAACCATGGGATTCGTAACATTTATGTATACCGTAGCACGACTATGCCGAAAGTGCAGGACTGGCAACAGCCTTGACACACATGCCGACATCATTATAGTATGGTTATCGCGTGGCATAATGCTGGCAGCATTCCTATCGCTAAGCTATTGCGAGTATCTGCGCTGGACTATCAGCGGCACTCTACCTATGGCAAACGGATACGAGACAATGCTATTTGTAACATGGATTGTGATGCTGGTATCGCTTGCGCTAAGCTTTAGGTTCCGTATACTGCTTACATGTGGTTTCTTGATGTCAGGATTCTTCTTGCTTGTGAGTCATCTTAGCGAGATGGATCCACAGATAACACACATCATGCCTGTGCTCAACTCGCCATTGCTCAGCATACACGTGTCAATCATCATGATAGGCTTCGCCTTATTGTCGCTGACATTCATTTGCGGTCTGACAGCAATTATTGTGAGATACCTCAACCACAATTCCGCAGATATAATGCTTGCACTTCAGCAACTATCATTGCTATTCCTATATCCAGCCATTGCAACAATGGGCATAGGCATATTCGTAGGAGCAATATGGGCAAACGTATCATGGGGCGAATACTGGGGATGGGACCCCAAAGAGGTATGGGCACTTATTACATTTATGGTGTATGCAGCGGCATTGCACCCAAAGACGCTGCCACAATTGCACAAGCCCATAGTGTATCATATATTTATGGTAGTGGCATTCTGCACAATCATCATGACCTACTTTGGCGTGAACTACTTCTTGGGTGGAATGCACAGCTATGCTTAATGCACAAGCAAATTAGCTACATTAATGTCCCGTTAATATAAGGACAATAATGAAAGTAACAGTTCAGAATTATCTTTACATATAGCAGGAGGGTATGGCATCCTTGCCATACCCACTAAATTGGCTGTACAATCATGGCAGAGTGGGTATGGCAGGGATGCCATACCCTCCTACAGATTGCTGTTCATATATAAAGATAAATATGAATACTTACTTATGATAATAACATAAAGTTCTATTCCGTGACACGGAATACACATTCTATGACACGGAACGGAGATTTTTATTGCTCGTACAAATAATATATTTTACTGAACTTTCGCAAGTTTAGAGAATTCAGTAGTTAAAGGAGTTAAGAAGTTCTTGCAAGCAAGTGGCAAAGCCGAGCGAAGCCAAATGCTTTAAATGCTAAAATCAAGCAAAAAACTTAATGAAGTTTAAACTAAATAATTTGCACAGCTGAAATATTATTTGTTACTTTGCATTTTAGAGAACTATCACGGGGTGCCGAATGTCTTCGGCTGAGATTATACCCATAGAACCTGATGCGGATAATGCCGCCGAAGGGAAAATGATATAACTTCAATCAAAGTATACATGCAAGGAGGACATCCTGCAAAGCCCAAAAGACGGATACCCTTAGTGAGGTTTATCACATTGTTTATATAACCAAATTAAGGCGAACTATGAATATCAAGATTAACAACAAGGAGACGGAGGTAAAGGCTACGTCGCTGCAAGAACTGGCTACAGAATTGTCGTTGCCAGAGAAAGGTGTGGCTGTAGCTGTAAACAACCGTATGGTAACACGTACTGACTGGAACCAGACAGCAATTAAAGAAGGCGACAATGTTGTCGTTATTAAAGCTGTGTGCGGAGGATAAGGGAGTTACGAGTTAGGAATTAGGAATTTTGAGTTTTGAATTAAGAATTGAAACGATATAAGCAAATAAATAAATCTAAATAATAATTATGGAAAAGCTGACAATCGCAGGACGTGAGTTCAACTCGCGCCTGTTTCTTGGTACAGGAAAATTTAACAACAACACACTTATGGCTGAAGCTATAAAGGCTTCGGAGACAGAGATGGTGACAGTGGCTATGAAGCGTATTGAGCTTAACGACGAACATGACGACCTACTGTCACACATCATACAGAACCCAAACATCCAGTTGCTACCAAACACCAGTGGTGTACGCAATGCTGAGGAAGCAGTATTTGCTGCACAGATGGCACGTGAGGCTTTCGGTACCAACTGGCTTAAGCTTGAGATACATCCCGACCCACGTTATCTGTTGCCCGACTCAGTAGAAACACTTAAGGCAACCGAACAACTTGTGAAGATGGGATTTGTTGTATTGCCTTATTGCCAGGCCGACCCTACACTATGCAAGCATCTTGAGGAGGCAGGAGCTACTACCGTTATGCCACTTGCCGCTCCTATCGGCACAAATAAAGGCCTACGCATGAAGGACTTCTTGCAGATTATCATCGAGCAGGCTACTGTGCCTGTAGTGGTTGATGCTGGTATTGGTGCTCCGAGCCATGCTGCCGAGGCTATGGAGATGGGTGCAAGTGCATGTCTTGTTAATACAGCCATTGCTGTAGCAGGCAATCCTGTAGAAATGGCAAAGGCATTCAAGGAGGCTGTAGTATGCGGTCGACGTGCTTACGAGGCTGGTCTTGGAGCTATAAGCGATTGTGCTGAAGCAAGCTCGCCACTCACACAGTTCCTCATGTAAACGGGTACACGTATAATAAAATTCACGTGTAATGGACGTTAATTTTTATTTCGTGTAATGGACGTTAAGTAATAGTTCAGAATTATCTTTACATATAGTAGGAGGGTATGGCATCCTTGCCATGCCCACTAAAAAATAGGTTGGACAATCATGGCAGAGTGAGTATGGCAAGGATGCCATACCCTCCTACAGATTGCCACTCACATATATATAAAAATAAATATTATTCAACGAGTGCAGAGCGCAGTAAAAGCTATATGATTCTTCACTCTTCGTTCTTCACTCTTCACTTAAATAAATTATGCCAAACGACAACAAAGCTTACGCCAAGAGAGAGAAGGCGTATATGCCGGGAAAACTCTTCCCTGAGATAAAGGTAGGAATGACAAAGGTTAACCTCACTCCCACAGTAGTCAGAGACGAGAAGGGACTGCCGCACATGACACCTAATGAGCCTGTATACATCTACGACACAAGTGGTCCGTATAGCGACCCTAATATAGAGATTGACCTCAAGAAGGGACTTCCGCGTATGCGTGAGCAGTGGATTATCGATCGCAACGATACAGAGCAGCTGTCAGAGATAACAAGCGAGTATGGCAAACAACGTCTTGCCGACCACTCGCTCGACCATCTTCGCTTTGAGCATATATGCTTGCCGCGTCGTGCACGTGAGGGTAAGCACATCACTCAGATGGCTTATGCCAAGGCCGGTATCATCACTCCCGAGATGGAGTATGTTGCCATTCGCGAGAATATGAACTGCGAGGAACTTGGCGTTAAGTCGAATATCACTCCTGAGTTTGTGCGCGACGAGATAGCACGCGGTCGTGCCGTTCTTCCAGCCAACATCAATCACCCTGAGAGCGAGCCGATGATTATCGGACGCAACTTCCTCGTTAAAATTAATACCAACATCGGCAACTCGGCCACTACTTCGAGCATAGACGAGGAGGTAGACAAGGCAGTATGGTCGTGCAAGTGGGGTGGCGACACCTTGATGGACCTCTCTACTGGAGACAATATACATGAGACACGCGAGTGGATTGTGCGCAACTGTCCTGTGCCTGTAGGTACTGTACCTATCTATCAGGCGCTTGAGAAGGTAAATGGCAAGGTAGAAGACCTTAACTGGGATGTATTCCGCGACACACTTATCGAGCAATGTGAGCAAGGTGTAGACTATTTCACCATCCATGCAGGTATTCGTCGACACAATGTACACTTGGCAGACAACCGCCTTTGTGGCATCGTGAGCCGTGGCGGTAGCATTATGAGCAAGTGGTGTCTAATACACGACCAAGAGAGTTTCCTTTATGAGCACTTCGACGATATCTGCGACATCGTAGCACAATATGATGTAGCCCTTTCTCTTGGAGACGGATTGCGTCCTGGATGTATTGCCGATGCCAACGATGCGGCCCAGTTTGCTGAGCTCGACACAATGGGCGAACTTGTGACACGAGCTTGGGAGAAGAATGTACAGGCATTCATCGAGGGTCCTGGTCATGTGCCATTGCATAAGATTAAGGAGAATATGGAACGTCAGCTTGACCATTGTCATGAGGCTCCTTTCTATACACTTGGCCCGCTCGTGACAGATATTGCTCCAGGCTACGACCACATAACTTCTGCCATCGGTGCTGCACAGATAGCATGGCTTGGCACGGCTATGCTCTGCTATGTCACTCCTAAAGAGCACATCGCATTGCCTAATAAGGAGGATGTGCGCACGGGTGTTGTAACATATAAGATAGCTGCCCACGCTGCCGACATTGCCAAGGGTCATCCTGGTGCTACTATTCGTGACAATGCTTTATCAAAAGCTCGCTTCGAGTTCCGTTGGCGCGACCAGTTCCATCTATCACTTGATCCAGACTTGGCTCTAAAGTATTTTGAGGAAGCAGGTCATACAGATGGCGAGTATTGCACAATGTGCGGTCCTAACTTCTGTGCAGCCAAGCTGACTCACGACTTGCGTAAACTGAAATAAATGGAATTAATCAATCGTTACAATCGTCAGATGATGCTCCCCGAAATAAGCGAGGATGGTCAGAAGAAGATACGTGCAGCCAAGGTGCTGCTTGTGGGTGTCGGAGGACTTGGTTCTCCGATAGCCACCTATCTTGTAGGCGCAGGCATCGGACGCATTGGTATTATCGACGATGATGTTGTCGATATTACCAATCTTCATCGCCAAGTTCTCTACACAGAGAAAGAGGCTGGACTGCCTAAAGTGGAATGTGCCAAGCGCAGACTGCAAGCTCTAAACAGCGAGGTAGAGATAGACGCCTATCCTTATCGACTTACCAAGGAGAATGCTCATGAGCTGATAAGTCGCTACGACATAGTGGTGGACGGCATAGACAACTTCATGACTCGCTACATCGTGAGTGATGAATGCAAACTACAAGGCAAGCCTTATGTCTATGGTGCCATACGTGGACTCGACGGACAAGTGGCTGTGCTATGCAAGGGACATACCACTTATCGATCATTGCTTCCTGATGAAGAGGCTACATTAAGTATGCCCCATCCAGGCAAAGCTGTACTCGGCACAACACCTGCTGTAGTGGGAAGTGTAGAAGCATGTCAAGTACTTATGCTTGCAGCTGAATTTGGCGAACCTCTCATCGATAAGCTTTGGACTGTTGACCTAAGTACGATGATGAGTTATGTAATTGAGATGTAAAAAAGAAATAAAACAATGTTTTCAGACGAATTAAAAAAGATTAGTTGGCAGGAGACCACGGAACGCATCGCGAGCATGACCGCCAATGATGTGCGACGTGCTCTGAGCAAAAGTCATTGTGATATAAACGACTTTATGGCTATGCTATCGCCCGCAGCCGAACCTTATCTTGAGGAGATGGCCCGACTGTCACGCAAATATACCGAGGAACGCTTCGGCAAGACAATGTCGATGTTCATTCCTCTATATATAACAAACTCTTGTTCAAACTCGTGTGTCTACTGTGGATTTCATGTACAGAACCCTATGGCACGCACCATCCTCACCCCTGAGCAGATAGAGGACGAATACAAGGCTATCAAGCAGCTCGCTCCTTTCGAGAACATCCTTCTCGTTACTGGCGAAAATCCAGCAAAAGCAGGCACTCCTTATCTTGCCAAGGCTATTGACATAGCCAAAAAATACTTCTCGAATATCAAGATAGAGGTGATGCCTCTATCAACAGAGGATTATCGCACATTGGCACAACATGGCATGAATGGTGTTATATGTTTCCAGGAAACCTACAACCGCGAGCATTACAACATCTATCATCCACGTGGAATGAAGAGTAAGTTTGAATGGCGTTGCGATGGTTTCGACCGTATGGGTATGGCTGGTGTTCATTCTATAGGTATGGGTGTGCTTATTGGTCTTGAGAAGGATTGGCGTACTGACGTTACTATGATGGCCTATCACCTGCGTTATCTGCAGAAGCATTACTGGCGCACTAAGTATAGTGTAAACTTCCCACGTATGCGTCCTGCACAGAACGAGGGATTCCATCCCAATTGCTATATGAGCGACCGTGAGCTTGCACAGGCTACATTTGCCATGCGCATCTTCGACCATGATGTAGACATCTCTTATTCTACACGCGAGCCTGCCTTTATACGCGACAATATGGCTACACTTGGTGTAACAACCATGTCGGCTGAGTCGAAGGTTAATCCTGGAGGTTATCACACTTATCCCCAAGCACTCGAACAGTTCAGTGTTAGTGATGAGCGCACAGCAAAAGAGATAGACCGTCGTCTGCGTGAGATAGGGCGCGAGCCTGTATGGAAAGATTGGGATGCATCATTCGATTTGTTCAACCCATTGAAGAAAAAGGCGTAAATAAAAAAGAAAAAGCCCCACCCCTAACGTCTTTTAAACAATAGCCACATATCACTCCCCCTTCCTTATGGGGGAGTGGTTGGTGGTGGGGCTTACGATATTATGAAAAAACTATTATTCTCTCTTCGTACTCTCTTTGTTGTATGCTTATTGGCAACAACAACCACTACCGTCCTTGCCGTCAACGGTACAGAGAGTGTTAAGGCACATTATCTGCCAGAAGAAACAGCAGCACGGTTTGGCGAGCTTAACATCTTACATAACAACCGCATCTGTCAGATGCAAACATACGCTATATACTTCACAAAGAAGCTATATGGTTCGGACACCTACCAAGGATTAACTGCCGAGCAAGTGCTTACGGGCTGGATATTCTGGGGAGAGGAATGGATGGACGAGCCTATGCTTAAGATGAAGGACGGCGAGATGAAGCAGAGGATGATGTTGCGCAACTATGTGTCTGCCAACACCTTCTTCAAGCGCGACAACAGTATATACACTATCGACAAGTATGTAAAGGCATATAATAAAGGTAATAAGGATGAGTTTCATAAGCAAGTGATGTCTGTAGACAACAAGATACAGTTGCTTATGAATCTGCGACGCGGACTATCGCTCAAGATATTCCCCTACTCCATTAAAGACTCTACAATATGGTATGCCCCAACCGAAGACTTGCCAAAGGCTATGGACTTTAAGCACCAGGAGTTTATACAAACTGTCTTTACACAACTGTTCGACAATGCCGAGACAAATAACTACAAACAGATGGACCAGATTGTGGACAAGATGCTAAAGTACCAAAGAGCAAATGGCGGCACTTCACTACCATCTGCCAAGCAGATACATGCCGAGCGCACATGCAACAACATACCCTTTGCCACAATAATCTTTATCGTATGCGTTGCTATGGGCGTTTCCACCTTATTATATACTATATCACGTCTGGGCAGACAATACTGGCTAAAGAAGAACCACGACGTGCGTGCCGGTAGAAAATCGCGTATGGACACAGCCATAACATTGGCCTCGCGCCTTGTTATGCTAATAGCTTTTGCCACAATAAGCTACTATCTGTATCTGCTTAAGACCATAAACGGCTCGCTGCCTATGGCAAACAAGTATGATATTATGCTGCTTTCGGCATGGACTATTATGCTTCTGTCGCTTGTTGTTGGTTTGAAGTATCGCATCTTGCTGCCGATAGGTTTTATTGTGTCGGCAGTAATACTCGGCATAAGCATCTTTGCAACAACTGTCTAAGGGATTAGTGATGTAGAGAATATTTCTACCCCATTTACGAGATTTAGAGGCAATTAGTCGGTTAATCTCAATAAAAATGTCTAATTTTGCATTCTAATAAGAATTTCAAAATAGTTTATGGCAAGAAAAAAGAAACCACTTCCTATACTTGAAAACGTTACGATTGAAGCTGTAGCAGCCGAAGGAAAGTCGTTGGCACATGTCAACGACATGGTTGTGTTTGTACCTTTTGTAGTACCAGGCGATGTTGTCGACCTACAGGTACGCAAGAAGAAGCACAGCTATTGCGAGGCTGAAGTTATAAGATTCATTAAGAAGAGCGATGTGCGCGAAGTACCTATGTGCGAGCACTTCGGTGTATGTGGCGGATGCAAATGGCAGAACCTGCCTTATGAGGAGCAACTCAAGGCTAAGCAAAAGCAGGTACACGACCAACTAACACGTATCGGCAAGATTGAATTGCCCGAGTTCCGCCCTATTATGGGAAGTGTACATACAAAGGAATATCGCAACAAACTGGAATTTGGTTGCTGCAACAAGCGTTGGCTTACACGCGAGCAGGTAGCCGAAGGAACCAAGTTTGACAATATGAACGGCATCGGATTCCATATCACTGGAGCATTCGACAAGATTCTACCTATAGAGAAGTGCTGGCTTATGGACGACCTGCACAACCGCATACGCAACTCTATACGCGATTATGCATTCTCTACTGGCATGACTTTCTTCGACCTACGTCAGCAGCATGGACTATTGCGCGACATTATGATGCGCAACTCTAATACAGGCGAATGGATGGTACTTATACAGTTCCATTATGACGAGCCAGGCGATGAGGAACGTGCAATGGGATTGTTGCAGCATGTAGCCGACGAGTTTCCTGAGATTACATCGCTTATGTATGTTGATAACCAGAAATGCAACGATACATTCGGCGACCTCGACCTCAATGTGTTCAAGGGCAACGACCATATCTTTGAGACAATGGAGAACCTGCGCTTTAAGGTAGGACCAAAGAGTTTCTACCAAACCAATACAGAGCAGGCTTATCATCTATACTCTGTAGCTCGCGACTTTGCCGGACTTACTGGTAACGAACTGGTATACGACCTTTATACAGGAACTGGAACCATAGCCAACTTTGTGGCTCGTCAGGCTCGTCAGGTTATAGGTATCGAGTATGTGCCTGAGGCAATAGAGGATGCAAAGGTAAACTCTCAGGTAAACAATATCGACAACACCAAGTTCTATGCAGGCGATATGAAAGACATCCTTAACGACGAGTTTATTGCCGAGCATGGACGTCCGGATGTTATCATTACCGACCCACCACGTGCCGGAATGCACCCAGATGTAATAGAGACCATATTGCGTGCTCACCCAAAGCGCATTGTATACGTTAGCTGCAACCCTGCTACTCAGGCACGCGACCTGCAAGCCCTTGATGTGGCATATAGCGTAAAGGAGGTTCAGCCCGTGGATATGTTCCCACATACACCACATGTAGAGAATGTTGTGCTACTTGAAGAAAAATAAAATTCAAAATTCAAAAATGAAAATACTAACCTCACTCGCTCTTGCCGCTCTCGCCACTATCAGCGCATCGGCACAAGACAAAAAGCCACAGATACAGGTGCTTAGCGACATCAAATTCAGCGGCTATGTAATGACACAATTCCAGGCAAGCGACCAGGAAGACAAAGAAAGCAACTCGTTTAACATACGTATGGTGCGTATGGCTCTTGAGGGCCGACTGTTGCAAGACTTCTATTGGAAGGTACAGATTCAGGCAAATGGCAACACATCAAACCTTGGTTCTTCGCCTCGTATGGTGGATGCCTTTGCCGAATGGCAGAAGTACGATGCCTTTAAGATAAAGGCTGGTCAGTTTAAGCGCCCATTCTCTTTTGAGAATCCTATGCACCCTATCACACAGGGATTTATGGGTTATGCTCAAGGTATAAGCAAGCTGTCGGGTTTTAGCGACCGTGTTGGCGAACATGCAAGCAACGGTCGTGATGTAGGTATACAGATTCAAGGCGACTTCCTAAAGAATAATGCAGGACGCAACCTTGTACACTATCAGGTAGGTGTATTCAATGGACAAGGTACAAACCAGAAGGATGTAGACCAGCGCAAGGATATTATCGGTGGTGCTTGGGTTATGCCTATAAAGGGATTGCGTATTGGTGCATTTGGTTGGACTGGCTCGTATGCCCGCAAGGGTACATGGACTGAGGTTGACGCCAATGGCAATACACATGACAAGAGTGGTGTGCGCTCTGTATCAAAAAACCGATATGCCTTCAGTGCCGAATATGCTGCAAACGACTGGACAGTACGCTCTGAATATATCCATAGCCAGGGTTATGGTTTCAAGCAATCAATGTCAAGTGGCAAGGAGACCGACTGCAACATCAACTATGCAGCTGGCGACAAGGCCGATGGCTTCTATGCTCTTATGATTGCTCCGGTTGTATCGAAGAAGTTGTATGCCAAGGCTCGTTACGACATATATCGTCCACGTGCAGAATGGTCTACATCTAAGACCAACTACGAGATTGGTGCCAACTACTGGATTGGTAAGTCGATAATGATTGGTGCCGAGTATGTGCGTGTAAACGACCGCAGCTTGAAGAAGCACGACTATAATATGGTGGATGTAGAACTTGACGTAAAGTTCTAAAAGGGTTTCCAACAGACTTAAAGAAACAGAAAAAGTAGTTAGACTCTTAATTTTTTATGGGGGGGGGAAAAAAAATCAAAATTTTCTCCTTCTCCTTTTTTTATGATATAATAAATCGGAGAAAACCTATTTAAAGACTATATTCATAAAACCAATTAACAACATTATTAATTAAACTGAAATGAATAAGTTTATTAATCAATCTTCGAGCAAAGCTCATCATAAGGATGACGCTGACATTTTTCGAGAGCAAAGCCTACGTGCCATACGCCGTCGCAAGCTATGCTCTAAATACCTGTTTTGGGTATTGACCATATTAGCCGTTGCAGTGGCATTATTTGCTATCTATCTTTGTGTATTTGGTGTTTAACACCTAATATATATATTAAGCGTTAACGCAAAAAACATCAATAAAAAAAACTCGTTGCATATCCATGCTTGGATATACAACGAGTTTTTTTATTTCTAATGGTTGAATATTGCTTATTAGCTAACCTTGTTAAGCTTCTTAATGATAGAGAAGATGAAGAGAGCTGATACAAGGCAGATGCCAGCGAGAACTCCCCAAATTGTAACAAGGCTGAAGTTTGCACCCCACATAATGCCAGGAACCATAACAAGCTGGTTGCCGATAGCTGTAGCACCAAACCAAAGACCCATCATCAAACCTGCATACTTAGGAGGTGTTACCTTAGTTACGAATGAGATACCAATCGGAGAAAGCAACAGCTCGGCAAAGGTAAGGATAAGATAAGTAGAGATAAGCAAGTTAGCGCTAACACGAGTACCCTCAGTTGCAGGGTTGCCCTGTGCCAATGGAAGCTCAAGACCCATAGAGCCTACAGCCATCCAGATAAAGCCAAGAGCTGCAACAAGCATACCAAGACCAATCTTCTCAGGAGATGTAGGTTCCTTGCCCATCTTGTTAAGCCAAGAGAAGAGAGCAACGCTTACTGGAGTCAAAGCAACAACATAGCAAGGATTGAACTGCTGGAAGATAGGAGCCTTAACGTCTACAGCACCCTCAAGACCATTATACTTGTAGAACAAGAAGGCAATAGCTGCAACGATGATAGCCAATGAAATGCCCTTGCCCTTACCTGTCTTGCTCTGGGCTATACCAAACGATCCGTAAACAACGAAGATACAAGCTACAAGGTTGGTTACGTCAAACGCCATTGACTGGATACCAGTTGAAGTAGTTAAGGTATAGTCGCGTGCAAACAATGTCAATGTATTACCGTTCTGATGGAATGCCATCCAGAAGAAGATAACCACAGCAAACACAAGACACAAGCAGATGATGCGCTCCTTTGTCTCGGCAGGCGAGAGCTCTACTACAGCTGTTTTCTTAGCGTCAGCAGCCTTGTCCTTTGACTCATTTGCAAGAACGTGCTTGTAAGTGAAGCTAAAGATGTAATAGATAGCGATACTAATGATAAGAGAAACACATGCCACAGCAAAAGCGAAATGGTATGAATCCTCTACACTTACGCCAAGACTTTGCTGTGCCCAGTCCATAATCTTAATGGCTGTTGTAGGTGCAAACATAGCACCAATGTTGATAGCCATATAGAAGAGAGAGAAACCTGAGTCGCGCTGGCTGGCATACTCGGGAGCGTCATATAGACGACCTACCATTACCTGCAGGTTGCCTTTAAACAGACCTGTACCCAAGGCTATAAGGATAAGCGATAGGCCCATAGCAGCAATAGCTACTGTATCCTTGCCAAGAGGCAGTGAAAGCACGAGATAGCCTATGAACATAATGAAGATACCTGTGGTAACCATACGTCCAAAACCGAACTTATCGGCAGCAAAACCGCCAATAATCGGAAGGAAATAGACCATCATTAGGAAGGTTGAATAGATTGTACTTGCCAGACCAGTTTCAAAACCGAAGTTTGCCTGGAGATAGAGCAAGAATACAGCAAGCATTGTGTAATAACCGAAACGCTCGCCTGTGTTGGCTAATGCCAAGGCCCATAGACCTTTTGGTTGATTTTCGAACATAAAAACTTGTTTGATTGTTGTTATTAATTAAGAATATATCTATTTGCTACGTATTACATCGAACAGATAGGTCAGTTTGACAACGATGTTTGAGTGGTTTGACTTTGCAAAGTAGTCGCGTTTTGAGTCGCCATAGATATTACCCAAACCATAGTAGTAACGGCCTTCAAGCAAGAAGTGGCCTACCTTTGGATGACTATACTCAACACCCATTCCCGCTGCAATACCATAATCAAACTTATTCTCTACTGGCATATTATACTGTTCGGCAGTTTGGTTGGAGCGGTCGGCAGTATTGCGGTTGTCATAACTGAAGTTGGTCTTTGTCTTCTCGCTAATAAGATAGCCAAACTGCGGACCTGCCTTGAAGAAGAACTGCATTCCTTTCTGCTCCCTACCCCATGCCAGATGTGCAAAGATAGGCACCTGGATATAGTCTAAATCGCGCTGATAAGCCTCAGCTATACCAGTTGTAGGATTTATCACTGGTTGGTCATCGGTAGTCAATATACTCTCTTTCCAACCTATGCGCGCATAGTTTACCTCGGCGGCAATAGAACAAATCGTATTGAAATACTTCTCGCAAGTGTATCGCATCGATAATCCGAACGTAATGCCTGTATGACTGTCTTGCGTCACCTTTGGCGTAAAACCTACGTTGCTCATAACATATCCGCCACTGAAGCCTATCGAGAGGTCGTTGCGATGGTCGCCTATCTGAGCCTGCATAACAGTAGGAAGCATTAGCATCAATACAACTGGAGCCACAAACTTAAGCACAGCACCCAGCGCAACATGTCTTAATCTAAATCTTAATAACATATATATAATAAGGTATATTATTGTCTTTTAATACGATATCGACTCCATCGTATGATTCGTCTTATAGTGAATCAGCATAAACGCCGAGTTCTGCATACCGCCACCCTGCACAAACTTAAACTTCAACGGAGTCTGCAATGGTGTATATGTGCTCTGCTGACTTGTGCCTGTGAACTTGCCACCATACTTATGCAGTCCACGTATAAAGAACTGTGCATGATCGTAGCCCGTGATAGCAAATCGAGGCAAAGCCTGACGCATATCAGACTTGAACCATCTACGATAAGAACGCTCCAAGTTGGCTGTGCGCGAAGCAAGCGGATTATAGTAGAACGATGTTGGTATGTATGTGTCGTAGCGGTGATAATATTCAAGGTAAACCTTGGTATACATAAGCCACTCGGTATAGCCAAATAGCGAGATGCGCATGGCAGGCGCCGTAACCTTTAGTCCGTTAAGCTTTGCAAGAGTCACGTTAAGTTCTGGCGAGCGTCCTGTATTAAGCACTACAACGTTTTGCTTAGAGGCATCGAAAGCCTTGGCAAACATTGCCTCCGACGATTTAAGATTGGTTATGCTATAACCTATGCCCGCTGCCTCCATGCGCTTACGCAATGCAGATGTGAACATACCCTTGCGACTTGTTGTGTCGTTGCAATCAACAATCACAGCATGACATCCCTTGAAACGCTCAACAAATGCATTAACGGCCAACTCGTTCTGCAACTGCGGCGACTGATAAACCTGCATGATATGGTCGTTGGATGCCACATCGTTGCCACTGATAGAGAACGGTATTACAAGCTTAATGTTGTTGCGACGGCAGAAGTCGCCCATTGACTTTACCTGCTTAGTGTAAAGCGGACCAAATATAATGTCGCAATCCTTGGCATTGTTGTCGGCCAAAGTCTGCTGAACATTTGCATCGATAGGCACATTCCATGCTTTTACATCTGTGCTTATGCCCTGAGCCTTAAGACTGTCGCAAGCCATAAGTATGCCACGATAATACTCTACCATACGCTGACCGTCGCCATCTACATTGTGCAATGGCAACATCACGCCTATACGTACAGCCGAGCTACTCTTCTTTACTGCCGGTGTTGCGGGTTGCTGAGTAGACTGCACTGGTTGAGGTGTCGTTGTTACTGGCGCAGGTATAACAAGTTGGTCGCCCTTATGCAATGTATAGTCGGGCTTCTGCATATCCGGATTGGCAGAAATAAGCTGATCTATAGTGATGTTGTATTTCTTGGCAATGCCGTAAATGGTATCCTTCTTCTTAACCTTGTAAAGGTCCTGATACTTCATAGTCTGCGCCGACACCGCGGCGGCAAAGACAAGAGCGCACAGACAAAGAAACAATCTGATATTGCGTTTCATAATGTTCATACTGTTTAAGTTAACATTGTTTTGTTTTTTATTCTGCAAAAGTACACAAAATAACTTGTACAAAGAAATGTTTGTCTATAAATAACGTTATTAAACAGCCATTGAGTTTTGTGATGTGGGATATATTATATAACTTTGCACGTATGAACCACATCAGATTATTACTTTTCATCATAGCATGCCTCACCCTTCAGGCACATGCCGATGAAGTGCCAACTATCGACCCTCAAGCCACATTCATTACACCTGAGGGCGAGGAGACTGGCACAAGCTATTCGGGCTCTGCCCCACTAACAGTGCGCTTTGCTGCCAACGCCACCAATATAGGTATATATACTCCACACTATGAATGGCGTTTCTGCAAGGAAGGTACTAACACGCCCTACCTCATACGTTACGACGAGGATACCGAGTACACCTTCACCGAAGCAGGTGTAAGTACCGTTGTGCTGTATGCCACCTTTGTAAACGGAACCGACACCATTGCCTATACAGCCGATTATTGGGCAGATGCCGAACCTATAAAGGTGTCTATATCTGAGAGTAGTCTTGAATTTCCAAACGCTTTCTCGCCCAATGGCGACGGAATAAACGATATATACAAGGCCAAAAGCGGATACCAGAGTATCGTGGAGTTTCATGCTTATATCTTTAACAGATGGGGACAGAAACTGTACGAATGGACCGACCCTGCCGATGGTTGGGACGGCAAGTATCACGGCAAGGATGTTAAGCAAGGCGTATATTATGTATTGGTAAAGGCTAAGGGTGCCGACGGACGCAAATATGACATTAAGAAGGATGTCAATCTGCTGCGCGGCTATACAGAGACATCCGGCAACGGAGGCGAGCAATAAACACACAACGTATAACAATCATTATTGTTTAGTAGGGTAATAATTTATCGAATTCAATATAATTCATGAATAGCAATCAAGAAGAAGGTAAGATTAATGTTTGGGGCGCACGTGTCCACAATCTTAAGAACATCGACGTAGAGATACCGCATGGATCGCTTACCGTCATTACCGGACTGAGTGGTTCGGGTAAGTCGTCGCTTGCCTTCGACACAATATACGCCGAAGGACAACGTCGCTATATTGAAACTTTCTCGGCATATGCACGCAACTTTCTTGGTGGAATGGAGCGCCCTGATGTCGACAAGATAACAGGCTTAAGCCCTGTTATATCCATAGAGCAAAAGACCACCAACAAGAATCCACGCTCTACCGTTGGCACTACAACCGAGATATACGACTATCTGCGTCTACTTTACGCACGTGCCGGAATTGCATATAGCTACAACACAGGCGAACGTATGGTGAAGTATACAGAGGAGCGCATCGTCGAAATGATAAACACTAATTATGCCGGACACCGCATATACATACTCGCTCCTGTTGTAAGACAACGCAAGGGACACTACCGCGAATTGTTTGAGAGTCTGCGACGAAAGGGTTACCTATATGCACGTATTGACGGCGAGATTGTGGATATAACGCCAGGCATGAAGACCGACCGCTACAAGAACCATAATATCGAGGTGGTTATTGACAAGATGCAGATGCGTGAGGGTTTTGACGACCGCCTACGAAAGACTATTGCTACTGCCATGAAGCAAGGCGATGGCATTGTGATGATTCTTGACAAGGACACTGGAGAAGCCAAGAGTTTTTCAAAACGACTTATGTGTCCCACAACTGGTCTATCCTATCGTGACCCGGCACCCAATATGTTCTCGTTCAACTCGCCAGAAGGTGCCTGTCCGCATTGCAAGGGACTTGGTTATGTCAACGAGATTGACTTAAAGAAGGTAATACCCGACAATTCGCTCTCAATACATGCCGGTGCAATTGTGCCGCTTGGCAAATACAAGAACCAGATGATATTCTGGCAGATAGACGCCATACTTGAGAAGATAGGGCTGAACATCAAGACTCCTGTAGCCGAGATACCCGACGACACCATGAGCGAGATTCTTTATGGGTCGCTCGAGCAGGTGCGCATAGACAAGGCATTAGTACATACATCATCCGACTACTTCACTACCTTCGACGGCGTAATTAAGTATCTGCGTACAGTAATAGAGAACGACGACTCTACAAGCGGACAGAAATGGGCCGACCAATTTCTTGCCACTTGCGAATGTCCCGAGTGTCATGGCATGCGTCTGTGCCGTGAGTCGTTGTCGTATCGTATATGGGACAAGAATATATCTGAGATTTCTTCCTTCGACATAAAGCAGCTATACGAGTGGCTTGACGAGGCCAAAGAGCATCTTGACGACAAACAACGCTCTATAGCCACAGAGATATTGCACGAGATACGCACTCGTCTTAAGTTCCTACTCGATGTGGGGCTCGATTATCTATCGCTAAACCGACAGTCGGTTACGTTATCAGGCGGCGAGAGTCAACGCATACGTCTTGCCACACAAATAGGTTCACAACTTGTCAATGTGCTATACATACTCGACGAGCCAAGTATTGGTCTGCACCAACGCGACAACGAGCGACTTATCCACTCGCTTAAAGAGTTGCGCGACCTTGGCAACACCGTGGTTGTAGTGGAGCATGATAAAGACATGATGCTTGCTGCCGATTGGATTATAGATATTGGTCCGCGTGCTGGAATGCACGGTGGCGAGGTGGTTTTCCAAGGTACACCAAAGCAGATGCTGAAACAGCACACCATTACATCCGATTATCTTAACGGGGTAAGACATATTGCCATACCTGCCGAAAGGCGCAAGGGCAACGGCAAAGCCCTTACCATATACGGAGCAAGGGGAAATAACCTGAAGAATGTGGATGTGCAGTTTCCGCTTGGCAAGCTTATTGTTGTTACTGGTGTCAGCGGTTCGGGCAAGTCGACTCTTGTTAACGAGACGTTGCAACCTATACTCTCGCAACACTTCTATCGCTCGCTCAAGAAACCTATGCCATACGACCGTGTGGAAGGTCTTGAATATATAGATAAGGTGGTAAATGTGGATCAGTCGCCTCTTGGACGTACTCCACGCTCCAATCCTGCAACATATACGGGTGTATTCTCTGATATACGCTCCCTGTTCGTAGCTCTGCCAGAGGCCAAGATACGTGGCTACAAGCCAGGACGTTTTTCATTCAACGTTAAAGGCGGGCGTTGCGAGACATGCAAGGGCAATGGATACAAGACTATAGAGATGAACTTCTTGCCCGATGTGCTTGTGCCTTGCGAGGTGTGTCACGGCAAACGCTACAACCGAGAGACATTGGAGGTGCGATACAAAGGCAAGAGCATTGCCGACGTATTGGACATGACCATAAACCAGGCGGTTGAGTTCTTCGAGAATGTTCCTTCCATACTACAAAAGATAAAGACAATACAGGACGTTGGATTGGGATATATCAAGTTGGGACAGCCATCCACTACTCTATCAGGTGGAGAAAGCCAACGCGTAAAACTTGCTACCGAACTTAGCAAGCGCGACACAGGCAAGACTCTATACATCCTCGACGAGCCTACAACAGGTCTGCACTTTGAGGACATACGCATACTGATGGATGTACTGCAAAAACTTGTCGACCGTGGCAATACGGTTGTCATTATCGAGCATAACCTTGACGTGATAAAACTTGCCGACTATATTATTGATATAGGTCCGGAAGGCGGACGTGGTGGAGGTCGTGTATTGGCTACCGGAACACCTGAGGAAGTGGCAATGTCTAAGGAAGGATACACGCCTAAATTCTTAAAAATGGAATTGGGAGAATAAACTATAATACAAGAAACTATGCAGTTACAGATAAATAATCTAAATAAGTGCTTTGGGGATAAGACGGCCGTCGACATTCCTGATTTTAAAATAGACAATGGCGAGATAATTGGTCTGGTGGGCAACAACGGTGCCGGAAAAACCACTCTCTTTCGACTGATGCTCGACTTGCTGAAAGCCGACGAAGGCAGCGTTACTATGCTTCCCAAAGCAAACGACACAGACGTAGAAGTAATAGAGGAGATAAATCCTGCCAAGTCGGAAGACTGGAAGACTATGACTGGTGCCTACATCGACACCAGCTTTCTTATCGACTTTCTATCCGCAGAAGAATACTTCGAGTTTGTTGGCAAGATTTCGGGATTATCTAAGGATGTAATAGCCGAACGTCTAAAGATGTTTGACACATTCATGAATGGTGAGGTGTTGGAACAGAAGAAATACATACGCGACTTTTCGGCTGGCAACAAGCAGAAAGTCGGTATTATTGCAGCTCTGCTTAACCAACCCCAACTCGTTATTCTTGACGAACCGTTCAACTTCTTAGACCCAAGTAGCCAAAACCAGTTGAAACGTCTTATAACCGATTTCAACAAACAAACTGGCGCCACTGTACTTGTGTCGAGCCACAACCTGCAACACACCGTCGAGATATCTACACGTGTGGCTCTGCTTGAGCATGGTAAGATAATAGCCAACCTCGACAACTCGGAAGGCAAAGCCGAGGAAAAACTTGAAGAGTATTTTAACGTTTAGTAATGCAGCGCATAGCATGCTGTATGAAATAAAATGCTTACCTTTGCAGAGTGTATATATAAAAGCAACAAAACTATAAAACGTATATAGCTTAAACCTATGAACAAATCTACTTTAACAATGCTCGCTGCCCTTTTAGCAGCACCTATGTATGCTCAAGTAGCACCGCTCAGTGGGTTCTACTACGGACAGATGCCCCAGCCTTCGGGATGGGAATGGCAGAGTCCCGATTCTGTAGCCTACAACAAACAGCAACCACATGCATGGTTCTTTTCGTTTGCCAATAGCGACGAGGCAAGACGTGTGTTGCCTGAAAACTCTTCACTTTGGCAAACACTTGATGGTGAATGGCAATTTCATTGGGCCAAGAACCCAGATGAACGTCCTAAGGATTTCTTCCGCACCGATTTTGATGCCTCAACATGGGACCGTGTACAGGTGCCTATGAACTGGAATACAGCCGGAATGAATGATAAGGGCGAGTTTAAATATGGCTATCCGCTATATTCTAACCAGCGTGTCATCTTCCAGCATAAGGTAAAGGTAGACGACTGGCGTGGTGGTGTTATGCGCGCGCCACAAACCAACTGGATGACCTATCGCAACCGCAACGAGGTGGGATCGTATCGTCGTTCGTTCTCTATCCCCGCCAATTGGCAAGGCAAAGAGATATACATCAACTTCGATGGTGTAGATTCTTTCTTCTATATCTACATCAATGGCAAGTACGTAGGTTTCTCAAAGAACTCACGCAACTTGGCTCAATTCGACATTACACCTTATTTAAATAGTAAGGGCGAGAATATTGTGGCTGTTGAGGTTTACCGCCATAGCGACGGCTCATTCCTTGAAAGTCAGGATATGTTCCGCCTTCCAGGTATCTTCCGCTCGGTATCGCTCACAGCCAAACCTAAGGTTCAGGTGCGCGACATAAAGGCTATACCCGATTATGACGCTACCTTCACCAATGCATCGCTTAAGATTTCGGCAGAGGTAAGAAACCTTACAACTAAGGCAGCCAAGGGCTACACCATTGACTACAAATTATACGAAAACCGTCTGTATTCTGACGAGAATACTTTGGTGCCAAATATCGGCGCAACAGCTACTGTAGGCGAGGTTGGCAAGAACGGTCGCCTTACAGCCGATGTTACGCTAAACGCAGGCAACATCGTTAAGCCTTGGAGCGCAGAGGCTCCTCACCGCTACACATTAGTGGGCCAACTTAAGGACAAAAAGGGTAATGTGGTTGAGACTTTCTCTACCATTGTTGGTTTCAGAAAGATAGAGATTAAGGATACACCTGCCGATAAAGACGAGTTTGGACTTGCTGGCCGCTACTACTATCTCAATGGACAGCCTATAAAGATGAAGGGTGTTAACCGCCACGAGAACAATCCGGCTACCGGTCATTATGTATCGCGCGAGCAGATGCAACATGAGGTGTTCCTTATGAAACGCGGCAACATCAACCACGTACGCAATTGTCACTACCCTGATGCTCCATATTGGTACTACCTATGCGATAAGTATGGCATATATCTTGAGGATGAGGCCAACATCGAGAGCCACGAATATTACTATGGCAAAGAGTCGTTGTCGCACGTTAAGGAGTTCCGCAACGCACATGTAGCACGCAATATGGAGATGGTTCACGCTACTGTCAACAGTCCGTCTGTTGTGATATGGAGTCTTGGCAACGAGGCTGGTCCTGGCGACAACTTTAAAGACTGCTACGCCGCTATCAAGGCTTACGACACAAGTCGCCCAGTGCAGTACGAGCGCAACAACAATATCGTGGATATGGGTTCTAACCAATATCCGTCTATTCCTTGGGTTCAAGAGGCAGTAAAGGGCAAGTACGATATTAAGTATCCATATCACATCTCGGAGTATGCCCACTCTATGGGCAACGCAGTAGGCAACCTCGTTGACTACTGGAACGCTATCGAGAGCACCAACTTCTTTATGGGTGGTGCCATATGGGACTGGGTAGACCAGGCAATATACAATATCGACCCAAAGACAGGCAAACGCTATTGGGGATATGGTGGCGACTTCGGCATGGACAATAAGCCTAACGATGGTATGTTCTGTATGAACGGCATTATGCGTCCCAATCTCTCGCCCAAGGCTCAGTACTTCGAGGTTAAGAAGGTATACCAGAATGTTGGTGTCAAGGCTATTGACATGACCAAGGGCAGAATAGAGATATTCAACAAGAACTACTTTGAGCCGTTGCGCGGATACCAGATAGTATGGTCGCTATGGAAGGATGGCGAGTGCATAGAGAGCAATAAGAGCCTGATGGGAGCCAAGAACATTGTTGGTCCACGCGAACGTCAGGAGTATACTCTCGACTATGATTTTGCAAAACTCGACGCTAAGAGCGAGTACTTTGTAAAGATTCAGTTCCTGCAGGGCAAGGATATGCCTTGGGCAGAAAAGGGCTACGTACAGATGGAAGAGCAGCTTCTGGTAAAGGAAGCCACAGTCAAGCACGAGCCTCTTGCAACTGCAGCTGCCGACGACAGCAATATCTACTACACACAGGACGCAAAGAGCATAAAGGTTAAGGGCGACAACTTCAACGCTACATTCGACCTAAAGACTGGTGCAATTGAATCTCTGTCGTACGCAGGAAATACTGTATTTGCCGATGGCAACGGACCAAAACTCGATGCTTTCCGCGCTCCTACCGACAACGATGCTGGTATTGGCTACCCCAATGCATGGTTCAAGTACGGTCTTTACAACCTTGACCACAAGGTGGTAGGCCATCCTATAGTGTCAAAGCTTAAGGATGGAGCGTTGCAGATAAGCCTTACTGTGGAGAGCCAAGGCAAGGAGGGTTGCAAGCAAGTATACGGCAACCGCGACCGTGACCCGCAGTCGGCCTACACCTTCAATACCGACAAGCACGCTCTGGGCAAGGACGACCTGAAGTTTGCAACCAACCAGATATACACTATATATAAGGATGGTTCAATAGAATTGCAAAGTGCAATCTCTTCTAACCGTCCTAGTGTCATACTGCCTCGCATTGGCTACGCAATGAAGTTGCCTAAGACATACAACAACTTCGACTATTATGGTCGTGGTCCGGTTAACAACTACAACGACCGCAAAACGGGTCAGTTCATTGAACATCACCATGGCATCGTGGGCGAACAGGACATAATTCTGCCAAAACCACAATCTATGGGCAACCGCGAAGAGGTTCGCTGGTGCGCACTTAGCGAAAGCGGCAAGCCAGCAGTTGTATTCGTAGCCGACAACACCATGTCTGTATCGGCATTGCCTTGGAGTGCCCAACAGATGACAGTTGTAGCCCATGCCAATGAATTGCCTGAGACAGACGGCACCTATCTGCATCTTGATGCCAAGGTAACTGGTCTTGGTGGTGCAAGCTGTGGACAAGGCGGGCCATTGTCTCCCGACCGCACATACGCACGTAACTATAACTTTGGCTTCGTTATTCGTCCTGCCACAGCAGTAGGAAACGAGGCTATGCTTAAGGCAGCACAAGTATCGCTCTCTGGCGAACAGCCTATAAGCATTGAGCACAAAGCCACTGGTACGGTTACACTTAGCAGTCCGGCACAGAACCGCACCATAATGTACAGCATTAATGGAGCCAAGAAAGCTGTTGCTTATAACGAACCGATAAACTTGCGTAATGGTGGAACCATAACAACATGGTATAAGGAGACTCCGAAACTTCGCACAACCATGACCTTTGATAAGGTAGACTTTGTGCCTCTGCAAGTTGTCTTCGCCTCGTCAGAGGAGCCCGAGGAGGGTGATGCCGTAAACATTGCCGATGGCGATGAGTCTACAATATGGCACACTATGTACTCTATCACGCTGGCTAAATATCCTCACTGGATTGACTTCGACGCTTCTGAGGAGAAGACAATGAAGGGATTCAAGCTTACACCTCGTCAGGACTCTGGTTATGGCCGTATCAAGGATTATGAGATATATGTAAGCAACGACGGCAAGAATTGGGGTGAGCCTATTGCCAAGGGCGAATTCGACCGCACCGCAGAAATGAAGAAGGTGATGTTTGACAAGCCTGTCAAGGCACGCTTCATACGCTTCCGTGCACTTAGCGCACACTATGGCGTAGACTATGCTTCGGCTGCCGAGTTTGCGTTGATAGCAGATTAGACGGCAATTGCCAAATAACAAAACAGGAGGTAAACACTTCAAACAAGTGTTTGCCTCCTGTTTTTGTTATTAGCACTTCAATAAACGAATACGTTATCATCGGCTTACAATAACGTTATCGTTTTTTACCCAAAAAAGAGCCTTATATTACTTAGCAATTTATATTAAGTAACTAATCAAAATTAAGCGACATGTTTAGAGAAGTTTATACGCAACCCCT